>Ga0214543_1003498_pt1 | contig 30427 bp, 11 predicted proteins | sample CNSS2metaG_FD_160094 | JGI IMG/M metagenome (GOLD analysis project Ga0214543, IMG submission 160094) | Root nodule microbial communities from cowpea collected in UCLA plant growth center, Los Angeles, California, USA - CNSS2 | ecosystem: Host-associated > Plants > Roots > Nodule | place: USA... | reverse complement strand
CTTAATTAAAATATTATTTAATAATATTATTTTATTTTTTTTTTTTAGATTTATAAAATTTTTTTTTTTTTTTTTTTACTTTAATAAATGAGAACTATATAATTATATATTATTAGATAACATTTGAATGGTATTATTGAAAGAAAAAAATACACATGACTTTTTAAAGTAGTCATGAAACTATTATTAATTCTTTTTTTTACCGTGAAGCAAATTAGTTTTAATTTTTTACATAATAAAAAAATGGGAATTCAAAAAAACATGAGTTGAAAATACAATAAATGATAAAATTAAAAAAAAAAAAAATATATATATATATATATATATATATATATATATATATATATATAACTCATAAATATATTAGTGTTTTAGATTAGGTGTCATAGTAGTTTATTATATGAGTTGATTTAGGACTTATTAATACTAAATATTTTCGTGTCTCCTGAAAATAAATTAAGGAGACAAATAAACTTGTTTTAGAGGAGTATTGTTCGAATTCGTTTCGATTTTAATGAAAATTTATTACATTGATAAAATATTATGAGTTGTACCAATTTTTAAAGGGTTAAATATGTTTATTGTCCCTTAATTTTAAGTGAATTTTGGAATTAGTTTATTTCAAAATTTTAGACTAATTTAGTCCTTCATCCTTTAAGATACGTAGATTTAGTCATTTTAATCAAATTATGTTAAGTTTATTTGACATTTCAAGCGTGTTTCATAACAGTATTTGACTTACTATTAAAGCAAAAATGTGTCAAACAGTATAAACAACTCAAATACAATCTTGAAACGTGTTTGAAATGTCAAATATCAAATAAACTTAATAAAATTTTATTAAAATGACTAAATCCACACATTCCAAAAGATGAAAGATTAAATTAGTCTAAAGTTTCGAAATGAACTAATTCCAAAATTCACTGAGAATTAAGAGACCAAAAACATATTTAACCATTTTTTTTAAACTAGGTATATGGGATGAATATGTATATCTCTCTCGTCCTCGTCTCCATACTCATTCTAATATTAATTTTTGTCCTCATACATGATCTCCTTTTAAAATGTTAAAATTAACACCTCTAATTTATTAGATTATCTAAAAAAAATTATTTAATCTTAGTTTCATAACTTATTCTTAAGATATGCATTTATATTTAACCATTTTTACTATTTTCTATAATTATTTGATATTTATCTAATTGTTATTTATTATTTTTATTTGATATTTATAAATTGTAAATTCTTTATTAATATCTGACATTGGAAAAAAGTAATGTGTATCCTTTTAATGTGTAATACTTCACAAAATAATGTTTTATTTAATGTGATTTTTATTGTTTGTAAAACAATAATTTAATTAATATTTAAAACAATAATATACGTTTCTGAATGGAGATGAAAATGCGATTTGAAAGTCGTTGTATATTTGGATCAATTTTTACTTTAGCATAAAAATGTGATAGACAAACCCACGCTCCCATATCTCATTGTCATCCTTTGAAGAAACTCAACAATCATATTAAAGGTAATTGACTTAGATGGAGACAAACATACTTTACTGCAGTAAAATTCAACCCACATGATAAAAATACTACTACAAATCAAGTATGAGTTAAAAGGTCTTATATCAAATAAAAATAATAGGCTTGAGGAACACAGAGAAAATCAAATTGATAAAATAGAAATTGAGTTTACATGCTAATATACTAAGGAAAACACATATATTAATATAATGGTGTATTTTTATTTTTGTCATGTTATTTTATTTTATTTTGTTGAATTAAAAAAATATTTTTTATAATAGTTCTCGTTAATTTTAATATGTACTATCTTAATTTTAATATATTTTAATCGATTTGTTTGTTTTTTGTGTTATTTTGTTTAAATTTTAAACAATATTTAAGATTTAAATATGAAATTAAAAGAATATGAAGTAATAAATCAGTGAGAAAACAAATGAGATGTGATGTAAGAGAGGATAGAAAACTTGAGAATCGTAAAAAAAGGTTAGAATTTTAAGAGCAAGAAAAGTATATTTAAAATACTTTATACCTTTTATATCTTTTTATAAATGATATATTACGTTAATAATTTGATTTGTTTTTCTGGACAGTTATCTAAAGCTGATTTGTATAATTATTTAAGTAAAATAATAGAAGTACGTAGGTTGGTTTTTGAATTAAACAATATATTCCAGTGATGGCTGCAGATAAAGCAGTGAAAATATATTTGAGAAGGGAATGGTGATGTAAGTCTAAAATTAGAAATGGAGAAGCAAAACCACTAACCAACAACTAACCCAACCTCTTTGATTTCAATTTTAATTGGAAACCCATCTTATCTTAAGATCTATGCATCCTAACAAAACTCAATCCAACCACAATAACCTATAATTTAAGCTTTGTCCCGTGCTTGCTGGACCACTCACAAAACAGAATAACTTCAATAAAAAAAATAAACTTTGCTATGAACGATTTCATATCATAATGTTTTATTGTTTCATAATTTTTAATAATAATAATAATTAAAATTCATCAAGTTGATAGTAAATATTATTTCTATTACAGTAAAAAAATTAACTGAAAAGTAGGCTCTTAACTTTTTTCAGGAGAATAATTTAGTGGAAAAGCATGACAAGATATTACCAAAAATATTATTTTTAGATGATATTATTTTCGAAGAATAAACTAAACTTATGAAACGATTTTCATCTTCAATTTTTTTTTTCTGTATCAATCACATTTTAAACATGAAGTTAAACGCTAGCTATATATTTTTTGAAACATTCTTCTAAATATATTTTCATTAACTAAAATTTGTCTAAAGTTATAATTTTTTATTAACTTGGTTAAGAATCGAAGTGTGAGTGTAAATTTCACATTGATTAAAAATAAGAAAGTAGAGTACTATGTAACGATATTGATTGATTAGAAATGAGAAAATATAATATTATATAGAGATTCTGTAAGGTTTTGGGTTAAAAGTGGTCTCAATATTTTATGTGATCAGACTCAGATCTCATTGATGTTGTATCTTTTATGTAAAAGCATAAGGTTTTTGGTTAAAAGTGGTCTCAATATTTTATGTGATCAGACTCAGATCTCATTAATATTGTATCTTTTATGTAAAAGCATAGATACTTCCCTTATATAATATAGGTCCTAGATTGGAAATGGCATACCACAAATTTTAGAGGTGCTGATACCTAATAGTGCGAAAGCAATTGTACGATATTGTCACAAAAGAATGGCACACCAATGAGATGTTAGCATGACCATACTTGATTGGTAAAACAGAACGATCTATTAAACTACACTTTTGTTTCTTAAACATTTTATATTCCAGGTAGAAGAGAGATTCGGGATAAGCCAAAGAGAACGGCATTCACCAATTACGTAAATAGTTCAGGTTATTTTAGAACCAATATGATGTAAGGACAAGGACAAATGCAATATTAGATTTATTAAAGTAGTCACGAAAAATATAATAGATATATTAAACGAATGATTTAATGTTTTACAATGAAAATGAGTTAACCAAGAATACACTTATGTTAATTGATTTGAGATGAGTTGATGTCAAACAACTTTCGACTAAGTAATCACAAGTGGAGTATCTTTCCAGTATTTGAAAGTTGTAGAAGGTGATAGATATGTGTCTAATTATTCGTTTTTTTCTTATTTGGATCTCTGAGGAAAAAAAATAATCTAGTATTTAAATCATTCGCTAAGTTGAATTGTTAATAGCAGTCCACATAATCACTTAATTTTCATGCTAATATATTTCTCAATCCTAGTTGACTTCAATTTATCAGGTATACTAAATAGTAACTTATATATGTATGTAGATTTTCAAAGCCAACTGTATTTTTGAAATTGGTTATTCGATAAAGTTCTCCATGGTAGATATATTTACGGTTATAGTCATAGAGATTATAATTTTATATTTATGACATTGATTTTACACGCTTTTTCTCCGTGATAAACAATGGCTCCACAACAAAGTATTAAAATAAAATTTTTACTCCAAAACCTTAAGACAATAATATTATGAGTCTTTATTCTTATATAATGTTTAATCCCTCAAGGGTGAGTTCCTAAGGCATTTGATACCACTCTTACTCCAAAACCTTAAAACAATAATATTATCAGTCTTTATTTTAATATAGTATTTAATTTTGTATATTTTATCCAATGTGAAACTTTTGACTCACACTTAAATTATTTCCTATAAAAACATATAAAAAAGCACACACCAATAATCATACAATAAAAAATTAAAACAAAGAAAAAACAGAATACCTAGGTTCATCATCATTTTAAACCTCGATCAAAATAGAGTCACGTATAAAATGCAACTAAAACATGTTTATACTCACCTATAAATTCATAAATACACAAACCTCTTTCCTTAGTATCCAAGAATCCAATTTCATTCTTTCTGAGTTTGCTTTCATTTTTTCACTAACCATATTCTTAAACACTCTCCTCACACTTTGGTGGGAGAATTAAGTTTCAAAATTTTGAACTTATTACTATTACCTCCTCTATGTATTGTCACGTAAAATTGAGTAAACATTTCAACTTTATCTCACTAACATAATAATTACTGTGCTAATTATTTGGAGTTTAAGGTAAGTTGGAAACATTAGGTAAAATTGGAGAAAAAATGACCAATATATAAGTAGAAAGACTTTAAAATTTATTGTTTTAAGATTTTGAATAAGAAGTGACGTGTTAATAATATTTTATATGAGCTTATTAACACCTCGATGATATTAAATCTCCTAGTGTCTAATCTCGTGAAAAACTTTGGTATCAGAGTTAAAATTTCCCTGTATCTCCTCTGATAAAAATATCACACTAACTGCAAAAGGTTTTAAGAACTCTAATCTGAAAAAAACGAGAATCAAATAAGGCATCATCACCTTGCAAAATCACCCCAACACACACTCTAGGCTTTTATCTTACTGTTTAAAGTTTTATCTAAACTGCTTTTCAGAAGAAAAGTATTAAAGACAAAAGTACTAAAAAAATGTTAAAAATAAAAACAAAATCCAGTAAGTATTAAAGACAAAAATAATATTTGAATCTTCGTAATTTACATAAAAATAACAGAATTAAAAAGAACAAGGGGCGTATGTATCAAATTAAGAATGTATTATACTTATAAAAATTAAATTAAGCATTGATAAAACGTACATGAGCAAAAATCAGTAACATTTTGCACTTATACACTGTATTAATAATTTTGTCTACAGAGAATCCATTGCACGTACATGTTTAACCTTAAAAATATGTTAAATATTAATGTTAAACCAATTTGAGAAGTTATAATTGAATAGCTTCTAGGAAAAGAAAATAAAAGACTCCAAAAAAGAAGTCACTTCTTTCACATAATGCTTTGATATTTTATTTTAACTCAAACAAACAAAACAAAGTTGGTTTGTCCCTGTGATGCCTGTGATGAACCATACTTTTCTGTTCATCATATGAGACCCAATTGAAAAAGCATATCCTACTATTATCTTTATCAGTTCTGATGCAAGGCCCAATAGGGCAACATTTAACACCAAAATGTATAAAAATTCTAAGCAGCAGTAACAACTAACAAAGCTGTAACAGTTAATATGAGATCTAGATAAACGGCTATAATCTCTGGCCATGTCAATTTCAGCATGGGACCTATACAAATTTGATTTATTCGGATAATGTTTCATTAACATAAGGTAAGGGAGTGATTGATGATAACTACAAGGTCAAATATAAAGTCACAATCAATGACTTACAGAGGAAACTGATAGCACAAGAATATTATTAAGAAATCAATACCAAAAAAAAAACTAGTTGAAGCCAAACTCGCTGTTTTACTAGACGTGAAGAACAATTAAATAATTGGTAAGGTGGGCAAAGCAAGATTCACTCCTTGGTTCAACCACTTGATCAAAATTTTGAAATTTCTCTTACTCTCTCTCTATCTGGGAGCAAGTATAATATAGATATTTGAACCAATTAACTACGGTTGGAAGTTCAAGGCTTGAAGCTATCTAGCTAGAGGTATTAATAGAGAAGCCAAGTTGGGTATTGAAGCTGCATACATAACATACATGTTTGTGTATCCGAGAAGTGGAAGAGGGAGAGGGAGGGAAGATAACAAGGAGAATGAAGAGGAGCAGAGATATGGAGAAGAGATCAGAGATAAACTCTGCCATTGAAGAGTTGTCTTTAATGGCTATAGTCAAACCAGGAGGAAATCATGAGACAGCACACATCCCCACCAAACCTTTCCTATCTCTATGCTACATGGTTCTTCAAGTTCTTGGTGGGTTTACTCGCTTGTTTTTACTTGAAACATGAATGTGATGTAACACCAAACACATTGTCTTTATGTTTGATTGATGCTCTCTTGCAGATAAGATAGGCCCAACGATGGCTGTTTTGAGACAAGACGTTCACCAGAATATTATGGTACAAATCAAACTTGAAACTCTCAATTGATTCAGTTCACTTCAAGGAAACTATCTCTGCATGCCAATTATTGGGATCTTCTAAATTTTCTGCTTCTTGTGTAGTTGTACGAGGTTTAGTTTTCAGTAAGCATTTAATTGCACATTGATCGAATAGTCAACTATCAGTTATTGGCTTGTGCTATTGAATTCTGTGTCTGTGCAGAGATTGGAAATGATGCATGAATTGAACCCCTCAATGAATTCAAATTTGGTTGAAATATTGAAATCAGAAGCTAGCAAAGGCAACACAAGAAAGAGGTTTAGTTGTAGTAAAGCCTTTCTTTGGCTCACTAGGTAAACATTGCATATATTATATTGCTGTTTTCATTTACTATTTTGTTATTCCTAACACTTGGGTTAGGTTGTATCATCAGTTTCTTTCAGCTCTAAAAATTGTTGAGAAAAAACGACAGGCTAATAACTGTTACTCAGATTAAGTAACAGAAGAAATTAATATTCATTCATAGATGTGCAACTTTACAGATCCCTGGATTTCTCTTCAGCATTGTTACGAGCACTAGAAATGGATCCTAAAAAGAATATGGAGCAAATAGTTCAAGAGTCTTATGATGCAACCCTGTCACCATGGCATGGATGGATTTCATCAGCTGCTTTCAGAGTAAGAAATAGCCACTTGTTCATCTCTTTCTTGTGTTAAATCAATTTCAAACATGTTGATGGCTTTTACAAGCTAACCTCAACTTGTCTGTTCCAATAAAACTTGCAGACTTTAGTGTAGTCACCAAAATTGTGCAATTGCTTCTTGCTGAACTAACCGGAACACTGCTGCAGGTAGCTATAAAACTAGTGCCAGATACTCAAACTTTCATGGATCTCCTCAAGGAAAGAGATGAAAGCTGTGACACCCTAAAGGACCAAATGCAGATCTTGGTTTCTTTGCTTGTGCCTTTTCTTGAGGATGTTCATTGTATTCTTGTAAGCTTATTTCATGCTTTCAAACATAACATATGTCCGACATGCTCCTTCAATTTTCTGTCATCTTACCTCATTAATATTATTTTGCAGAAAGTGTATAACTTGGACAGGATTAAATCAACTTGAAGATAGAAGAATTTGTACAGCTTTTGTGTAGTGTATATTTTGGTTTCATTCCTCTCTGTTTTCATGTAAATGGCTTGTATAGTAAAATTTTCGTCAACACTGATATGTAGTTATAAGTTTGCTTTCGGCTACTCAATCTATAGATATTATTATACATCAAAATTGTACATGTTGAATTCAAAGTTTTATTTTGTCTACATGGAGGATCTAATTTAGAGCCTTGTTACATCCAAAACGTGCTAAGTTAATTAAAGTTAGTAATTTCTTTGCGTTACATATATGCTTGCTGTTTATTTGAGCACAACAATTTCTTCTTGTGTTGGGCTATAGCGTGCAGTGCTCACAAATTTTCAAAGGTAAAATGATAGATAGTATGATTACAAATATGCACTTTTTCTGTTTCCAAAGATTGGTTGTTTCCACAAACAGTTTTTTGATATGTTGAAGAAATGAAAACCTTGAGGATACTGTTAAACGTTCCTCCAAATAAAGTGTTATGCATGACCAGATTTTTTATATTTCAAATGATTTCACAGTTGAATATAACACCTTGGTGGCGTAAAAGATTCCTAATATAACCAATTCCTGGGTCTGTCCTCGTACAAAATTGCATGGTGGACGCGTGAACTTACATTAGAAAACACGAAACATCATTAAAATTCAATCCATCAAATGATTGACGTTTAATGCACATGCTCAATTTGGAACAAAACAGAATCTAATGAACATGTTCAAATATAGATCAAGTCCATCCCCACAATGTGCTCTTTAGGTCACGTGAACTATAAGGAGGATCTTGAAGCGCAATCAGTGCTGCAACTAAGCCTGCATTACTGGCTATGTTCGGTTCAGTGAACTTTTGGTTGGTCCTCTGATCCATGAAATTATCATTAGTGTCTGGCCCTCCCACCATGGCTCCCAAAAGAACTTGTGGATTTGGATCTTTGGAGTTTAGCCATTTCTTACCATCGTCACAATTGTAAGGTTGGTTATTCCAAGGGATTGATGCACTTCTGTGATGAACTTGGACAGGATACCTGTCACCATAGCCCACTAAATAACTCATTTGCAAAGGGTTCTGCCCCAATATGTAGTTAACCTGAAGAACACATTACAGAATGAAACATAAATAAACCTTTTTTCCAATTTACATGCAACAATGAAATGGTAAGGAAGCTAGGAATTGCCTGAGAAGTGGCAAAATCGCGAAGCATTTTCACGGAGAATGTATCAGTCTTGCAACTTGCACTAGACATTTTGAGATGATCAAGGTAATCGCTGTATAATTTACTGAGAAAAGATGCTGTAGCAGCAAACTGGAGCAATGGTTCATAATCAGGTTTCAGGATAATCAACCCACCTATCATTATGTTTAACATGTCATATACATAGATAACACGCATGCGCACACATAGGTAAATAATCGCAAACAAACGAGTGATGTAGGATGCAATTGATAGTAGAATTAATTACCAGGTGTCCTGCTAAAGTATTTATTGAATACATAAGAACACATGAGTGCATCGGTTGAGTTAGATGAAAGTTTCAGAACATCCTCGTATGGGAAGCCAGGATCACGGAAGTATCGAATACCGGTTAGCAAAACCTACAAAGATAAAAAATCAGACCAAAAATAAATTCTCCTCAAAATTCAGTTTGTGTATCTATTGAAGTTACCTCCACTGCATTGAGCTTGTTATTCCAGTAAACAACCCCTTTGTCAACGCTTGATTCACTACTCTTGGCTGAAAAAAAAGTTTCAGTTGCAATTTCAAGGTAATTAGTGTTTGCAGTAGCAAGAAATAACCATGTTGCACCCCAAGCCAACTCATCTTGGTAGCTGGTTGAGTTATAAAGCATTGTTGCTTGTTTTCCACATGCATCAACCATGGTGTGAGTCCCTTGTTTGGTAGGTATTGCCCCAAAGAGCCCTTCTGCTGCATCCTTAAGTCTCTTTGAGTAATCTCTGTCCTCCTTGAATACCATCGATGCTGCAGATAATGCTGCAACAATTTCACCAGCTAAATCTGTAGCAGAGCCATTGCAAATTGAAACTGGTCTCTCATATTTCATATCTTCGGGTCGTTGCCAGCAACTCAAATCATTAGGTTCATTGTTGATACTAATGGTACTTCCAACCTAATGAAATTGAATAAAACAATGAAAAAAAAGGATCAATTTCTCTTCATATCTATTAGTATTTAATTCAGAATTGGAGTGGTACCCCAAGATCCTTTCCCAACAAAAAAAGTTGTAACTTGCCTGGGAATACAGCATCAAGTTTGATCCATCTGCTGAATTTGGGGGAGTGAACACCTTGAGCAGGTAGTCACTGCCCCATCTAATGATGTCCCTAACATGATCAAGTTCACCAATATCAGCATATTTACTTTGATATTCCATGACAGTCCAACTCAACAAGGTCATGGTGTAAGCTGTGGTGAAGGTAAACTTAATGTTGTTGCCAGAATCATAAAATCCACCAGTAAGATCATTGTTAGCGGAATCCCCATCTTTTAATCCTGAATCTCCCCGAAATTTAACTGGACTGTTCCTCGGATAATGCCCAGCTGAACAAAAGTAAAAAATAAATAACCAGTTGAACTGCACCTAGAAAATTAATTTTGTAGCAGCAGAAATAGAAGTAGTACATTTTTGGGCATCATAAAATGTTAGAGCTTGGTTTATTGCCACTTTGAGATCGATTGAAGAGCCTTGATGCTTGTGCTTCTGAGGTAAAAAATGCACCAACAAAACAGCTGCTAGGATGGCTAAGATTATTGTTACAAGAACAAAAAGAAAACAATGAAAATGCTTCCTGTCAGTGATAACAAGATTGTAGTCAACAGATTTTGGGTATTGGGAAGGGATTGATTCATAGGCAGTGGAAGAATGAGGAGCAAGTTTAAAGTCAAGTGCTATAGAGTTCCAGCGGCTAGCTGAAGGAAGAAGACGACCAGCCTCTGAAACTGTGTGCACATATATCACAGGGTCTCTCTCTGACTCAAAAGTAGATGACACTGCTGGTGGCATGATTATGTAGATTGCTATATTTGAATCTGCTGGAGAAGAAAATAAAATGTATGTAATCCCGTAGAAGAGAATCTGGCTCCTAGTTTCTATCTAAACTAGCTAGTTTTGTCAATAAGACAAGTATATACACACATACAGCTGGTTCGGAAACAAGGCTGAGAAATTTGGAGAACATGTTCTTATTTGTTGGTATATGGTTATGAACAATTCTTATTTGAAAAATTCTTCTACTCACAGATAATCATGTTACTTATACCATTGCTTTTATTTGAGTTTAGCTCTCACTCCCACCAAATATAAGGCTTCAAATTGGGTGCAGAAACTTAAAAATAATCTCTGTATGATAAAATCTATATGGTGTGTAAACTAAGAGATACAGAAGTGCCTTTATTCTGAGACTGTCTCAGTAACTAGTGTTGTAACTAAGATTTTCAGAAGAAGAAAAATAATCTCCAAAGGTTGATATATGTTGGGAATAGTCCAAGTGTGAGTCAAAGTCCCACATTTGGTTCATATAACTAAACTGTGTTACACTGCGGATTATTAATAAAACAGTTATTTTAATAAGTAAATTTCATGTTATTGGTTGTGTCTGTGTGTTTGGTCACCATAGCTTATTGGAATTCATTTGGGTTGATATTCCAAAGCGTGGGTTTTGTCTTTTCTGTGCCGTCTAAAATTCCAGCACTATAGGTGTCAAAATTGTATTCTTGTAATACCATAAGCTCAAAAGTTCAAGCCGAATGAACAATGAATAAAGCCTCAGTCTGAATATTCCCTATTGTAGACATGACAAAAGAATTCAAATTTAGAGAGGATTTTGGTTTGACCTAATTAGAGAGGGATTTTTCTTAATGTGTAAATAACAGAGTAAATTAAAGAATTTAAGAGATTTAATATATAATTTATTTATTTTTTCTATCTCTATTCTAAATAATCAGATTTTTTCTCTACTCAAGTTTTTTTTTTTTTTATTTCTTATAGATCAAATGTTTTGTATTAGATCATTTCAATCAATTTCTTGATCAATAGCCGTTTCTAAAATAAAAACTCTAATTTCTTGTAGTATCTCTGGTATTGTTGATAAGCTGAGTTCTTTAGTATAAGAAGTAAGCCCAATCTTTATTCGTGGTTGGAGCAAGTTTATATAAAAGTCGCAGGTAAACAGCGAAGCTTAAATTGGAAATGACAGGTCTGGTTTATTTTCTCTTCTCAGATGACATAATTTAAATAAATTTTTATCATTATAATGTTCACATAATAATAGAATAGAAAAAAAAATCAAACATAAAATTTCAAAGTAATATTTAAAAAATAACAAGTTAAAAATAAAATTAAGGCGTAAAATTATAGCATAAAAATTACGTTATCCAAATTCGACAAAGAATCATTCACCAAATATTAGTTATCTTAGTTAAACTAAGAACAGTATCTAAATAATTAAATTAGCAATAGGTCTCTAAATTGATTACGAATTTGCAAATCTATTTTTTTTAAGGAATCTATAACTATGTATAAAAAAAATTCTTCATTTTGCTGTTCACTTTTTTTCTTCATTTCTACCGTTCAAGTTATCATTTTATTCAACTTTAATTGATTTCTCAAATTTAACCATTTATTTTTAAATTTAACTATTTTTATAAATTAAATAAATAAAAATTATCTACTAAATAAATAAAAATTAGATTTAATTATGCTTTGAATATCGATAAATTTAGAAACTTTCAATTGGATCTCCTGTTAAATTTTGTGTTCGATTGAGTTTTCAAAATTTCAACACTTTTAAATTGAACCCTAAGATTTTTCTGTTACGTGATAATTATCTTGCACTGTCACTCGCGCTTAAATATCCCTACATAATACATGGTCGTAAACTACCATAATTTGCCCAAGAATTTGATGTTGTATTTACAAAAAAATATTCTTAAAGTTAAGAAAAATTACAAATTTATAAAATAAAAAATAAAAAATAAAAAAAATATAATATTACAAAATAAAAAATAAAAATTATAATATTATAAAATTATGAAATATAAAATAAAAATATATAATTATATGATTTAAAAAAGTTATAATTTAATAAAATTATAACTTTAAATTATAAATTTATAAAATTATAACTTTTTTAAATCATAAAATTATATATTTTTATTTTATATTTCATAATTTATATTTTTTTATTAATTATAAATTTATAATTTCTACTTTTTTTATTTTGTAATATTATATACTTTTTTATTTTTAATTTTATATTTTATAAATTTATAGTTTCCATTAGTTTTAAGAATACTTTTTAGATAAATACAGTACAATTACACATTCTTGAGAGAGATCTTGGTGTTATGGTAGTCTGAAACAATATATTATATGATAATATTAAAACGGTGTGGTAATACAAGATAATTATCACATTATAGAGGTAATAAAAAAATCTAACGAATATAAGGAGACTAATTCAATTGAAAAGTTTTGAAATTTTGAAGACTTAGTATAGATTATGAAGATTTAATAAGTACTCATATGATGGTTTTCAAATTTATTAGGATCCAAAAAATAATTAAACCTAAAAATTATCTATAGAATAAATAAAAACTATATAATTATAAAACTTATTTATATTTATTTTATAATTATAATTTTATTATTTTTTGTTATAGAAGAAAATGAACAAACGTTAACGATGCACATGTGTTTTCAATAATTATTTAAAAAAATATTGGTTGTAGTTTTGAAAAGAGTAAACAAAATATCAATTTAAAAAAAAAATATTGGTTGTGGTTTTGAAAAGAGTAAACAGAATATCAATTTAAAGAAAACTGTAAGACTCACTTTCCATTCTGCCCTTTTTTTTTAGGACTACCTTAACCATTGGGCCTTAGGGCTGGCCCAGAAAGGGAAAACAGAACTAGTCCGCCCCAAACCCTAGAGCTGTTGTTGCTCCCGTCTTCTGCTAGGGTTCCAACGTTCCTCAGATTCGCGTTTAGCTTGGCCATTGTTTTGCTCACGTAAGTACTTTTCTCCTTATCACCTCTGTCTAGTATAGTTTTCGTAGTCACAGTGGGAAAACTCTGTATTAACTCGTTTTACCCGCTGTTCCAGTTTGTCAGTCTAGAGCTGTTGTGCTCCTTGATTCAGTGTCGAAGTCCTGTACAAACCCATTTCCAGGTAGGGAAGCTCTGGCTCATTCTCGTGTTTTCATTTCTTTCTTGTCATGCGACTGTTGTTTTGAGATTATGTGGCTGGTGTGATGTTGTGATAGCTGTGAACGCATGTATATCCTTGGTTTGGAATGACGTGGGTAACTATTGCAGGAAAACAGTGGTGAGACCTGCTAATCTCGCCCAAGCGAGCTGGTCTCGCCTAGGCGAGACGAACAGGGACTCGCCCAAACCCTTTTTCGCGAAAGGTTGCCTAGGCGACCAGCTCATTATTTTTGAACGAGCGAGTATCTCCCCGGGCGAGAAGGGTCTCGCCTAAGCGAGATCCCGCGTTGGTTCCTGGTTCCTCTTTCGAGCCCTTGCCTAGGCGAAGGGGACTCGCCTGAGCGAGAACGTCTCGCCTGAGCGAGGCCCTTCAGTCTGAGCGAGGGGCTGAGCGGGACAATGCTTTGTTTGGTTGCTTGGTTGCCCTTGGATGCTTGATAATTGTTTGGGTATGATTGTTATGATGATATACATGTATATATATATATATATATATATATATATATATATATATATATAATGGGTTGCTATGTATGCAAGACAAAATTTATAAATGGTGAATGATGGATATCGTGGGAACTTGGCATGTGAAATTAATGAGTGAGTTAGAATTAATGGGACATGGCATTGATATGAGATGAGGCCCTACACCCATGGGGTGGTAATAACCAGTGGTAAGGATTCAACATGTGATATGAATGCGGAATTATTTTCAAAGGGTGGTATGAAATTGTAAGCATGATTAGTCTTCTCGTATTGTTGATTTATGCTTGGTTCGTGTCAGTGCATAAATCCTTGAGACCTCTAGGCGGGGTCTTAGGGTCGTGCTTCAGTGGTCGGGACGTAATTCCATGGCCCATGTTAGTGGGTGTCTATGGTGGTGCCCCATCTGTATAACTGGGTAAGGATTCAAGGTAAGGATTGCATCCTGACACTCTAAGGAGCCAGTTAGTCTCACTTAGAGCGGACTGACTCCTGTGGTGAGAGTAGCAGGAGGCCTGAAATTCATTAAGGGCTAACCTTGTGGTGAGGGAAATTGATTCATCGTAACATTTGTAACACATAGCTCGGGGGTGAGCAGAGGTATCTACCATAAGTGCAAGCATCCGCTGAATCCGACCTGGCTATACGTATTCGGATGAGTCGAGTCGTAGTGTATTGCCTGACAAGTCGTAACATGCTTGGTTGAATTGAGTGTATGATATTGTGAAATTATATCTGATCTGATGGATGAAATCTTTTGTGTTTTAGCTTACCCTACTTTTGTTGTTGTGTGTTCTGCTGTGTGGTACTCTCTCTTGTGATGATCATCAACTTGTTGGTGTGAGCAGATGCGAGGAACACCCGCGAACAACAGGGTGGTGATAGTTCCGCTGCATAATTTGCATAGACTGGACCTTAATTCTTGATGGGTTTCCTTTCGGGCCTGGGCCCATGTATTATTTTTTGCTTAGTACTCTACTTCATTTGTTAGACCATTCAACTGTTTTCAGTTGGCATCGTGGTGTGCCTAGTTTTGTAACGTTAAAGACCCCAAGATTGCGTTGTTATACTCTCTACGTGTAGCATTTCTTTAGTTACGCTTATAAATTAAGGGTTAAATATGTTTTTGGTCCCTTAACTTTTAGTGAATTTTGAAATTAGTCCATTTTGAAACTTTGGACCAATTTAGTCCTTTATCTTTCGAAATACGTGGATTTAGTCATTTTAATCAAATTTTGTTAAATTTATTTGACATTTCAAGCGCATTTCATAATACTATTTGACTTAACATTAAAGCAAAAATGTGTCAAACAATATACACAACTGAAACACAATCATGAAATGTGTACGAAACATCAAATAAATCTAACAAAATTTGATTAAAAGGACTAAATCCACATATTTCGAAAGATGAAAGACTAAATTGGTCTAAAGTTTCGAAATGGACTAATTCCAAAATTCACTAAAAGTTAAAGGACCAAAAACATATTTAACCCATAAATTAAATAGGACGTTAAAAAACTATTGATCTACTTTAGTAATTATAAACTTCAAATTAAATAGTGTTCATTTTTTCATTATCAATAAATCATGTCTGAAGTAACTATAAAATAATCGTATATACATGAATTCAAAACGATTATAATTTTTATAACAATTATTTGTCTATAAAGGGTAAGAATATTTATAAAATATTTATTTCTCATATATTTGATAAACTTTTTAACATTAATTTATTAGATCGAATCTTAAGAAACACTTTCAAAAAATTTCCTTAAGTTTTGAAATTATGAATCCTCTCATAATGTAATAACAAATAGCCAAATAAATTAATATATTAAAATTTATTCTTAACAAGTTAATATATTAAAATAAAGCGGGATATTACCAATCAATGTTTTAAATTTCATTAATCATTTTAAGCTGAATAATTTATTAAATATTTATAAAAAAATTTATAACAACTTATTTATTTAATAAAAATTACATTTTATAAAAATATTTATATTTCATAATAATAATTTTTTTCTTGTAAAATCATAATACCACAATTTATAATAAATAAATATTTTTAAAACAAATTGTATTACATTGCATTTTATAATATAAATTATTTATTTAAAAATGATAAAAGTAAATTTAGAAATTAGAATAAGAGAGAAAAGAAAACAATTGATAAATGATTCAGAAGATAAAAGAAAAGTATTTTAAAACTGTCGATATTAAGAATGCAAAATTAGTAAAATATAAAATTTTTTACTCCCAGAAATTGAGCATTCTTATTCCTAACCCTTTTTCTTCATAATATATATTTTAAAGCAAATGAATTAAAAAATTATAATAAAAAAATTATAATGAAAAATATTTAGAAATATATATATATATATATATATATATATATATATATATATATATATATATATATATATATTTATATATATATAATCTTCCAATTTTTATACAAAATATTTTTAGTTTAAAAGATACATCAATATTTTTTAGCTGAATGGAAATTTTATTCATTTCCTATAGATTGTTATGGATAGAAATAGATAAATGAAGGAAGTGAAAAAAAAAATGTTATACAATTGGTCTTTTCCAGGATGATCCAAATGTTAGCTTTAAGTCTATTCATACAAAATAAAAGGACTGAAATGTTATGGCCAACTTTTTTTTTTTTATGGAAAAAAAAAATTCAGTAGTAATAATCTTATCTCATTAAAAAAATGCTTTTTTGGGGTGGTCTACATTTTATGTAACCATATAATTATTTCTTTTTTCACATTACTTTTTTTGCTTAAACAAGTCAATAACAGACTGCAAAATAATGCAGTGCTGATAGTTACGTGCATGATAAGAGAAAATATGAAAGAAAAAAAAAATACATAAGAAAATGATATGTACAGAGAATTATTGAGTTTCATTGAAGATTAGGATAATGAAACAAACCATACTTATGGATAAATAATCATTTAACTAATCAGAACTTCTTAATGCAACATACATGGAAGATGATTTAGGGAAGGGATCTGAACAAGCTTATTATAATTACATGGGGGGAAAGGATAAATAACTAATAAATTACAACCTTAATGCTGGGATTAGGGTGTAAACACTAAAATTAAACAAGCAACACATGATAATTTTTTTGAAGGTTAAACTTTTTGAACATGTTCTTCTCTAGCTAGCCAGTGTTCCTGAGTACAGGACAGCTGGTGGCAACAGCATCTTCAGCACTGCCCTCAAACTCACCTTTCAGGAGACCTCCCAGCAGTTCCGCAGGATCATAGAAAAACTCCACCTTCACTATTTTCGAATTCTCATCCAACTATATATCACCACAAACACAGTGTCATCAAAATATCATAACAGTAATTGTTTTCATTTTTCTATCTATGGTTGATCAGTTGTTACCGTGAAAATGGCCATTCCATAGATTTCAATTATGTCTCCAGTGGGAGCATGGCCATTGAAGGGACCCTCCATGTAACCCCAGTGTCTGAACTTGTACACGATCTGTGGTGGTCCTGAATAGACGTGCAGAATCTCCAGAGCAAAACCGCGTGGAAATGCTGTGGTAAAGGCCTTGTGGGATGAATCTGCTGTTTCTGCATATGGATTGTAGGGTCTTAGTTTCTCTGGCAGAGAGGTTTGCAGAAGAGGGATATACCCTCCACCAAGCTTCCTTTTCTCTTCCAAACTTATGCCTTTTCTTCCTGTGATGTGAGTCCCAGCAATTAACATCAAACAAGTCCAAACCATCAAATACAGAACAAGATTGAGTCTTAGAAAATAAAACGGTACCGTTTAGGCTGAAGATGTATTTCTCTGGATCCACTGATCGGTTCTCCTGAAAATCAAGCTTGTGGAACATTTCCATCTCCCACTGCTTCACCATAGTCTGCACCTGCTCTTCCAGTGAGCCCGGAGCCCATACCTGTCATCAAAATCATAACCAAACTCTTGATTCAGCTAAAACATACAAATTAATTGGCATGAAATTCACAGAAACCTAGCTGATAATTATTACCTTTGTTCGGCCTTCTTCAAATAGTTTGTTCACAGCTTCATAACTTGGAGGACCGTATCTCCATTTGGTGTTCTCCTCAATGTCTTGCCGCAATAAGGGACGGTACTTGTCCTCCGCAACTCTTGATGCTGTCATCTTTAGACCGCTGCAGCGTTTTTTTCATCTCTCTTTCTTTTATGGATAGTAAGTCATGTACATCCAAAACTGTTTGAAAAAGAATGAAAGTTATATATATGATATATGATGTGATAATAGAAAAGGAGAGAAAAAAATTAATAAGTATAAAACGGAGGATCGTTTATATTATTATCATTTTTTCCCGGAAAGTTAGTTTTTATTTTTCAAAAAATGAAATTTCATTTATCTTTTGAATTTGTAAAAGCTTTTCAATTTTTACTTATAATTGATTGGGGAAACAGTATTATGTTAACATTTGAAATAATTTAAAGGATAAATTATTTCTTCGCTCTTTATTTTTGTAGGAAAATAATAATTTGACCTTTTTTTTATAGGTCTAAATATTGTAATGTGATAGTGATAGTATATTATGTATTTATCTCACTTTCAATTTGGTCCCTATATTTTTATTTTGTTTCAATGTAGTTCTAATAGTTTTAAAAATTGAGTAATTTCATTTTTCTCCTGGTTAAAACAAAATTTAATTTTTATATAGATGGTATACTATATTTTTATTAAATATTTTTAAGAAGATTAAGTTTATTTAAATTTATATTTTACCATGAACTTTATTTAAAATTCTGTTAAATTTTTTAATAGAAAGTAATGTTAATAAAAAAAATTCAAAATTAATTTCAACTAACAAATATGTTAAATTTGTTTATCAATTACATTTCATAAAATAAAATAAATTAATCAAATTTTTAAACTCTTTTAAAACATATTTTACATTTAACTTTTGTATTGATATTTTATTACATCATATTTTAATATTATTTTCTACTTGAATTTATATTTCAAACAATTATATATTTTTAAAATGTATAAAATTTAATAATTTTTATACAAATGTTTTTGAGTTGATTTAAAAATAATAATTATAAAAATTCAAATGTTAAATTTGAAAATAATTTTAAACAATTTTATAACAAGTTAAAACAAATAAATTTAAAATTTGAAAATAATTTTAAATAAAGTTTGTGACATCACATTTAATAGATACATTCTAATAAATCAAACATCACATATTATAATATAAATAGAGCAACGACATAAAGTATAATTCATTACAATTATCTCAAATTATACTGGAAAAGGAATACTTAGGCACAAAATAATGTTATAAACATAACTTAACATTAAACAGTTGTCCAGGATGATTGCTCACAGAGCAAGAAATTACTAAATAAATAGTTCATTAAAAGATGCTCAAAGAGCAAGATCCAACATGCCTAACTAGACAATAGCATCTCCATCGTCATGGTGATTACTAGGAGCTTCCACATCTGCTCACACCAATGTTACCAATGTTTGTGATCATTGAAAAAAAGAAAATCAAACAAGAAACAGATACATAGAAAAAGGGTAAGCAAGTGAAAAATAATTTTTAACATATAAATAAGTAAGCAATTTATTAAATAAATTATAAACAAGCAAATCAGTAAGCACACAAAGCATGTGATAACAAACAACAAAAGATCCTCTAACTCAATTATCCGGATACATGTCATGAGATCAGATTCACCGGTTGTTTACACTTGTGGTGACCTCTACTACTCTATAGAGCCATTGCCAATGGGTTTCACCTTACCACATACAAGTTAGTCCATGATCATCTAAGGTCATTATCTTGCCAAAGACTAGGACATCTTGCTACTCTCAACACTTAAACCAATCTACTCTGTGTGAGTCTGATTGATTCTTTAAAGTGTCATGATGCAACCTTACTTGAATCCTTATTTAATTACATACACTACAATAACACCACCATAAAGTCTCCTAAGAGACTCATGGAATTACATCAAGCACATACCAACACATATTCTCACACATCCATTATTATTTCAAACCAAGCACAATAATTTCAGTTCAAAATATCTCATCATACATGCATTGTCACAAATTCATGCTTTTAAGAATACTTTAATCAACCACAAGTAAAATAAGAGAATTTAAAATCACTATGTCTTATTCTCGCTTAAGCTATGAGGTCTCGCTTAAGTGACAAAATCCCCTCGCATAAGCCAGAATCTCCTCGCCTAAGCGAGAACTCAACAGAAGGTACAATACACAAATGTGAGTTCTCGCTTGGACAAAAGTTCTCGCTTAAGTTAGACTTTCTCGCTTAGGCGAGACTGCTCTCGCTTGGACAAAAGTTCTCGCTTGAGGGACAACTCGTGCAGCAGCAAAAGGGAGTTTTATGCTATTCTCGCTTAGGCTAGAGGCTTCTGGCCTAGGCGAGATTAGCAGATTATCACCTACTTGCGCATGCATATCTTGAATCTAGCCAGAAACAGCATACAATTTATATTCACACACTCACAAGCATCAAAACAACATTTTAAGCAACATGCAACGTACGAATGGCAACAGGGCAGGACGGGTACGGGTATCATGATCGGATCCCCATCCCCATAATAAAAATTCATCTCCATCCCCATCCTCAAACCTAGAGGGTATACAAATTTTGACCCATCCTCATCTCCACTGGGTAACGGGTATATTCTTATACCCATACCCATTTTTTTTATGTTCCAAATATCAATTAAATAATTTTTATAAAAAATTTAAAAAATCACACTAAAGGAATCATGATACTATCAAAATATTCAATATTAAAATAACATACTCTTTTTTCTTTTCATGATGTCAAATATTAAGAAAAATTATTATAGTAGTATAAATCTTAAATTAAAGTATAAATAACAACTAGAGAAAATTTAAATAATTATATAAAAATTAAACAATTACACATTACTAAAATTTAATAATAACCAAAATATTTATTAATTTTACAAACAATCAGTGGTTTCATTTGCATTCGATCCACCTACACATAGAAAAAAAATGAAAAATTAGATATGATATAATAATTGAAATTAAAAATTTTAATTACTTTAATATATGTACTTTCTTCATCAGATTCATTTTCACTCGTGAAAACATATTTTTCTTTTAATTTTCTAACACCTACAAACACATAATATAGAATATTAAATGATAATTCACAAAAAAAAAATACTAGCAATAAATATTAATAAATTTGAGTAACTTACCTAGATGGTTTGAGTTTCATATCCAACTTCTTGTACACATCAAAGCCTCTATAGTAATATGATGAAGTCGACTAGGTGAGAAGTTAATATTTGACCACTAGTACTAAAAGCACAAATAACAAAATTAAATAATAAAAATTCAAATTTAAACATAGATTCTTCATCTTTTGATCTTGAATTAAACTAAGGGTTTATGCAATTGAGCACTTAAAATTGAGAGTCAAACATCCTCATGAAACAAAAAATAAACAATAAATAAAAATATCATCAAGGAGTAAAGATAATTAAATGTGTGACCTAAATTTGATCCAATGAAATTGAGAATATCCATTTGAACATAACACAAAGGAAAAAAAATGTATATTTAAGATTGTGATAAAAGGAAAAATATCTTGAAGATCTCCTTCAACCTTAAAGAACAAGCAAAACAATTAAGAGAGAGCAAGAAAAAATATATAACAAAGTAACAAAAAGAAGAGTTACAAATTAAGAGTCAAGCATTTTCATGAAAATAATACATATATATATATATATATTATTTTATATTATATAATATTATATATTATATTATTATGTATATATATATTATATGTATATGCGTAAATATATTATCTTTATATATATATATATATATTATTTAATAAATTATAGATATTTTAATAATTTAAACGATGAAAGATATTTGGACGGGGATATGTATATCCACATTTCCATCCTTAGTTGAAAACTTCGGGTATTACTCATACTCATACCCATACACAGTTAATGCGGTTAATGCGGTGATTCTTCGTCAAAACTGAGACGAGTTCGGGTGATACCCCTAGGTACGAGTTTATTTGCCATCTCGATGCGAGGCACTTGAAAACTTTAAAACCCTAGCTTCCCTTACCTTAAAACTAAAAGCAAATTGCAGAGAGAGAGCCTTAACCGAAGAGTACCATAGTTCTACTACAGCTTAAGAAGCTGATAAACATGAACAAAGGGAAAAATAGTGAGGTCTATGATCACGAATCAGGAACAAACTAACACTTCATCCATTTCACATGTTTTTATGTTGAGTGTAAGTGAAATTAATTATTATTTAATTAGTTTATGCACATAAAAGATAAAAAAAAATTAATATTCCTAATTTAGATCTCTACAAGAATTTTTGTAAGATTTTTACCGATAGAAATAATTTTGTCAATAAACTCAAATTTTCTGATAGATTTTATCTATAAATTTTAAAATTTAAATACTAATAGTAAAATAAGCAACAAATTTCTCTCAAGTCTAATAAGATTTTTTTATATATTAAGGGAAGATGAATGAGAATAAGAAGAGAATAGAAAGAAAAAAAAGAGGAGGAAGAAGATAAGAAGGATGATGAAAAGAAAGAGGAGGAGGAGAAAGAGACACTTCGACCACAGTCAAAACTTGTTAATAATTATTGACGAATTTTTTATCATTAGTAATTATAGACAGATTTTGTAATTTGTCAATAAAATTTATCGATGATTATTTTATAAATAAATTTCTTATATTGATAATATGTCAATAAACTTAAATTATTAACGAATTTTTTGTTTTATCCTTTTGTAATACATGATTTTCTTGTAATGATATATAACGTATATAACTTATAGAAAGTTATAATTATTTTACTTAAATGAAATTTTGGTATTTTATTTTAGTTGAGTGATAAAAAATTTTAGCTTCAAACTAATCCTTATTTCCAATTTTTGTTAACCTTGTCATATATATTTGAATTATTTTGAACCATACATTAATAAAAGAGTAAAAAAAATTAAAAATAAAGAAAAATAAGGAAATTATAACAAAGGCGAAAACATTAAAACTATAACTACAGAACTATAACTACAGAATTATACAGCAAAATACAATATATAATTATAAATTTACAAAATGTAACAATTAATTTTTATAAAATAGTACATAGGTTTTCATTGATTTTAATTTCACTAACCCAAACTATCATCGACACTCTTCTTTAAATTCTAAATCAAATCATTGAACTAACTAAGTCATAACTGACTAAAAACAATATATTAGACATCCGTATTGTTTAGTAGATTTATAAAACGATTATCAATTTTTTTTAAAACATATTAATTCAAATAAGATATGTAAATTAAGTAATCTATAACACCTTTTCAATGTACATAATTTGTTTTCCGGTTTTATTCTTTAATAATCATTTTTAACTCAAAAAACAATTCAATATAAAAGTCATCAAAACCAAAAGAACAAAAATTTATTTACAATAAAATTCTCAAAATTATTTATTTTTAGAATTATTTTTATAAAAATCATTTTATAACTTAATAATATTTTTTTAGTTTAATAATGATTACAGTAATATATTTTTTTATGATAAAGAGAAAAGTTTACACGCATACAAGATATTAATAATAATAATATTATTATTATTAATTTTAGTAGTAATAATAATAAAATATTATACAAAAAAATTGTTTAAATCTATTTTTATTTTAAAAAAATAGTTGTATAATTTTTAGTGTACGATAAATTTAATCTGCATCAACAATTAAAATATATTTGAATTAATTATATATTTTTCACATACATTCTTTTGTAAAATTTATATTACATAAGTCATTCAGATTTACATACATTTTTTAATCTGCCCATCTTATTAATACGTTAAATATACCATAATTAATTAATATCTAAAAAAAAGTAAAATAAAAGTTTATATTATTTCATTCAATAATGCTGTGAAACTTTTTATGACAGTCAAAATAAATTTTCTATGTCTGTTTTACAATCAAAATATATATATATATATAACATGAACGTTAAAACAAATTTTCTATGTTAATTTTATAATTGACATAGATTTAGTAAATATCGAAAATTTAAAACTTTTATGATGATTGTACAATTGTTATATAAAGTTCATCTTTGTATCAAAGAATCACTTTTTTTTCATTTTTGTCTATCAAGGTTGAGTAAAAAGTACGATACATTATCGAGATATATGTGGACTCTTATTGTATTGATTATTTGAATGTATAAAAATGAAATTGTTTTAGGGAGTAAGGTGAAGGCCGGTGAGAAAGTGTTTAGTTTAGTAAAAATTAAGGTTTGGATGTGGATAACTAATAAAATTTTGAAAGCGAGATTTTCATACTCAAATTGGAGCTTATGTTTGATAACATTATTTTTTATCTTTTATTGGTGTTAAGTTTTTTAAATAAAATCAATTTCTCCATAGATTTTATTTTGTTTAACCTTCAAGTTTATCTTGTTTTTGCATTATTTTGTATTTTAATTGTTTTATGTTTCTTTAGCTGTAATTTATATTTTGAGTGTGTGAAATAAGTCGATAAGAAGCAATTATAATGGAGGAAAACAAGTTGAAACTAAAGGAAACATGATTGGACAAGAAAGAATGATTTTTAGACAAATACCCACACCATGGGGCATAAAAAAAATCAACATTGGGCGTCAAGTTGAGTCACTAGGCAAACTAGTTGCTCGATGGGCAAAAATGACAACCCAGGCCTGCAATATTTGAGTCACGAAGTGAAAATATGGCTCGCTTAGCAAGTTACAAGTCGGAAAGCATCGAATTTTAGGTTCGCTAGGTGAGAATGAAGTCGTTGGGCAAGAATGTCAACCTTGATTCGTGAATATGGTTATTCAATCATGTTTCTACGTGGCGTTTAAGGATTTCTCATTTTTCACAAAGAAAAACATCTTGGGTGCTTAGGAGAGGCTCTTGGAGGCTGCTAGAGGTATTGGAAAACTCTTTCTTCTCCTTCTTGGGTATCCTTCTTCATCCATTGAGAGTTTTCCCCTTCAAGGTTGGTGGGGATGATGGGCTACAAAATTGGAGGTGGAGATGCGAATGAGAGGCGCAATTGAAGCATGGAGGAGTTGTGAATAGCCTTGGGAGAGGAATTGCTTCTACTTTATGGTTCTAATTTCTTCCCTATTCTTTAATTTTGTAAAACCCTAGGTTCTCTACCGTGGAGAACTATTTTTATTTGTTGAGATTAGATGTAAAACACTGAATTCTTTTGTAGAATAGTGTTGTGTGTGTGTGTGTGTGTGTGTATATATATATATGATTTTCCAATTTAATTTAATATTTGATTTCCATGCATAATATTTGACGTGGATTGGTCCCATGTTTGATTTATGATTCTTGAGGTGTTAGGATAGACTTGAATTTGAATACCTAATGGGTCCTTGTATTTGGGAATCGAACTTAGTTTATTAGTAATCTTAGACTCTTGAAATTAGTGATTGATTTCACTTGTTGAGGATTCAAGGGATTGAAACTTGATGAGTGATCATAAGCTCAAGGGCTTTAGGAATATGATTTGAATATTCTTGTGAGTTGATTTTAACATGAATATGAAATTGAGATAATTTAGAATGGATGACAATGAACTGGTTGAAGTCTAATGTTGACAAATTAAAAATACACTATGTTAATTTCTTGTTGGACACTAATTGTTCGATAAAAATACAAAAAAAAAGTTTCCATAGTGTTTTTGTGAACTTTATGGTGTAATTAAGTTATTGAATGTGAGAATTGTCATGTGTCACACAAATTCCTTAGAAAAAAATGATATTTATCACTTGTTATGTGCGATCGGTGCACTTGACTTCTTGACAGAAATGTCAGCCTTATGTGATAAATCTTTAGGTTGTTAGCTTGTCCAACCTTCATTATGATCCTTTTTGGAGATGAATTTTCTTGGCTTTAGTGAGGTGTGGGAATTGGTTATTGAATTTGGGATGCAATTTAGGTGAGCGTTATGCAACTTTATTAGCATGTTAGGTGTCTTATCTTTTAAGTGAAAGCCATGTTTTTCTGACCTTCAATATCTTAAGTTCATACTGGTATATATTAAGAGCAACCATAGTATAAGCTCTACCCCACACACCTGGTTTTAATGCTAACATTGATAATCACAATATTGCAAGGACCCATGATTTGGTAGTTCAACATGTGCACGTCTCATTTTTTTTTTTTCATTTACACATTTCTTTTTCTTTCATGGTTTTTCAATGTTTTGGATGTGATTTGTTTGGGAAAGTTTTTGTTGTTGTTTTACCTTCACCTGCGACGAAGGTTTTTAGATTTGTTTTCTCTTTTTCTTCTTTTGTTTTTGTTCGAACCTTTCTTAAGTTGTGTATATGGATTGAAGCACTCAAATGTTTCATTATTTTATATATCTTTTATTGTTGATAAAAAAATGTTGGTTCTAAAAAATTTGTCGTATAAAAACATGAAAAAATATCATATTTAGGATTTTTCTTTCTAATTTTTATGATAATTAAAATTTCAATTGTTATATAAAAAAAACAAATAGTATTTTAATTGTCATATGTGTTACTTTTTATGATAATTAAGGTCAAGATCATCATAGAAAATAACACTTTTATGACGTATATAAGTTTAATCGTCCAAGAAATTGCTTAATTTTGTGACATTTTTTTATTTGTATAACATACTTTTAATACAAGAAAATATTTTATTGTGACCATTTTTAAAGATAAAAAATAATTAATCAATATAATAAATAATTTAAAAATTAATTTAAAAACTATTTTAATTATTAATAATTTTTTGTTTATAAATTAATATTTAAATAGGTATTTTAGTAAGTAATTATTTTTTATTTTTAACATTGGTAACTAATAATTTTTTTTTTCATAATAAACAAAATGTCCGGTAAAAGATTTTTAAACAAAACATGAATGATCTAATACATAAACAATTATAAAAGTTACTAAAAGTTAATACGTTCAGTTTCATACAAAATTACTGGTTAACTTTAATATAAATATTTATAATAAATTCCTAAAATAAATATATATGCAAGAAAATATATCTACGATTCCCGATCCTTTTATAATACATCATCTTCAATGGAGATGATTTAGTAAATATCTAAAAATTTAGGATGAAATTAACATTTAAATATTTAAATAATCAATTTTCTTATGGGTTCCTTCCTTGAAAAAATGTTATAGAAAAGACAAATACGATATATAGTACAATAAATATAGGGTTAAATATGTTTTTGGTCCCTTAACTTTTAATGAAAATTAGATTTAGTTCCTCTTCGAAATCTTGGCCTAATTTAGTTCTCTAGCTTTAGAAATGTTTAGATTCAGTCCTTTTAACCCATTTTTAAAGTTTATTTAACGTTTTAAACGCGTTTTATGAGAACATTTAAGTTGTTTACCCCACTTGACACATTTCTGCCTCAATGTTAGCTAAGAAATTGTCTTCAAACACATTTGAGTCGTGAAATAAACTTAACAAAAGTTTTGTTAAAAGGACTAAATCCAAACATTTGTAAAGTTAGAGGACTAAATTGAGACAAGATTTTGTAAATGGACTAATTTCAATTTTCACTTAAAGTTAAGAGACAAAAAACATATTTAACTCATAAATATATTAAAAGAATTAGAAAAATTAAATTACAATATTTAAAGTTGAAGATGAGAAAAATTATAGTATATAAAAATATATAAAATACTTTTAGTTCACCCAATATCTTTCTAACATTGAAATGGAATAGTATTATACCCATACAAATTTTGTTCGAAAAGGTCAATTATGCATGACTTGTACTAAACTGTGTTCCACAAAAAAAAAAAAAATATATATATATATATATATATATATATATATTACATTAGTATTTGTTTCCTTATTAAAAAGTAAACAAAAACAAACAAAATATCTTATTTTAAAATGAAAAATCACAATAAGAGAGACAAAGCTCCACGTGCTCATCGAATAAAAAATTTTGGTTTTTCCTTCCAACATTGGTAAATAATAATTATAATAATAATTAGCAGTATGTGGATATGCATTTTATAATTTTAAAAAACATATAAAGGAATTATTTTTTTTTTCATGCATGCATCCATAATGTTAGAAAGAGACTGAAAAGCAAGAATATAACTTCAGTACTATTGGTGACCATGCTTAGAATTTAATAAATTTTTTAAATCTAACAAGGTAACTTCCGGGTAAAAGTTATCAATGGTGGCAATCATTACATAATGGGTGTGTCAAAAGGAAAAAAACAAAATCATAGACTTTTATGGTTTCGAAGTAAGCGTCACATTCCTCTTTGATGCAATAAGAAGAAATGGACATTCCTGACTTTTTCCTCACAAGTGGTGCTTCTATTGAGAAAACTACAGTGCTACTCCTTCTCAGAAACCAAAACCTTGATTTTCATTTATCTGGAATTAAATTTTCATTCATCACAAATAAATCATTAATCCATTTGGTCTTGAATAATATCTGCAAGCTTGTTCTCATAGACTATAGATGTTGGAAGTCACATGCATGTTAATGCTGCTGTTAGGAATCTAAATATGAATCTAAGTCCTAAATTGATTAGAAATGAGAAAGTGAAACACTATATAAGAATAAAGACCCATAAATCCATTGCCTTAAGGTTTTGGGTTGATACAGTGCTTTATATGGTTTGGCTCAGGTCTTATTGGTATTGTTCTCCCCCTTTGTAAAACCTGACAAGTGGTATCAGAACCGATGGTTAATACCGGCTCAGACAAGTGCAGTACCAGTATGGTCCTAATATCGAAAGTCTTCCTGACAGTGTGGGTCAGGTAAGCGTGTCCCGTTAAGAAAAGAACGGCGGTACAGAAAATGGCAGAAAAGGAGTACTCGTGGTTGGGCAGCTTCCGCTGGAGGGAGAGTGGTGTCAGTGCTTTATATAGTTTGGCTCAGGTCTCATTGGTGTTGTATCTCCCAAATTATACCTCCTCCTTAAAAACCTAACAGCTGCTACATTAATTTCAAACTCCTTCAAATGAGAAAATTTCTGCTTAAACCAAAAGCTAGGAATGAAACTATGATAAGCATTTCATCTTCCAAGGTGTATATTATAATGGAGTCACTAAAAAGAACAGTTCAAAATTAGATAATCACATTAACATGCTTCATTAAGTTGCGGTCACAACTTTTTTTTTATTAAAAAAAATATAATAATTATATTTTTATTTATAAACTTATGAAATTATAAAACATGGAAAGGTAACTAATATTTGGGGAGACGGAAAATGTTTCACCGAAAATAATTATAATCAATGACGAATCTTGAACAATATATTTGGGGAGTCAAAATAATACATTCAAGATTTATATATTTAAATTCACCGATACAATAAAAATGAATATATATATATATATATATATATATATATCAATATAATTGTAAAATAAGTCACACATATTCGTTCCTTTAAATTTTTTAACCCATTTATAATTAAATCAAAATTAAAATTTTTGACTATTTTTTTTCCTTCAATGTACATAACCATATTGTCAACAAAAAATTCATCCTTCATTTTACTAATGTGAATATATTAATTCAACAAGTCTTCACAGACTGATTTCAACCTTAGTGCTAATCAAGTCAACATATATTGTATTTGATATTTATGTTGTGTTAAGAAATGCCAAAATTTTTGTAACTGAAGATACAAAATTGGGCCACGCAAGCCTAGCACAAAAATTTAAAGTTGAAGATAAACTGCAGAAATTTTTGGGAATTTCTTCCTACACCTCTAAAATGTTTTCTGCACCTTCAAGAATTTTTGAAAATTCAAAAATACCCTTTAATCATTTTAAAAAAGTTACGTAGATTGCATCCGAAATTTACTTTTAAATATCGACTTTCAGTAAAGATACTTCTGAATATCGGCGAAGAATTTGCATTTCCGGTTGTCAAAACAAATATATATCAAATGTTGACTTTATATATATATATATATATATATATATATATATATATATATATATATATATATATATATTTTTTTTTTTTATATTTATATTTTATCT
>Ga0214543_1003494_pt1 | contig 30437 bp, 21 predicted proteins | sample CNSS2metaG_FD_160094 | JGI IMG/M metagenome (GOLD analysis project Ga0214543, IMG submission 160094) | Root nodule microbial communities from cowpea collected in UCLA plant growth center, Los Angeles, California, USA - CNSS2 | ecosystem: Host-associated > Plants > Roots > Nodule | place: USA... | reverse complement strand
TACCCAACTGAAAAAGTCGGGGATTCCCCATACCCATACCCATACCCAGTCAATGCGGGGATTCCCCGTCAAAACGGGGACGGGTTCGGGCAATACCCACGGGGACGGGTTTATTTGCCATCTCTAAATATGAGATAGAGTAGTTATAAAAATACATTATACTTTAATGTTTTACTAACTAATACAAATAATAATGTAAATTTGTAAATTCGTGATTTCTTATTTTTGTAGTATGTAAATTGAAATGATATATAATGATAATTAGTGAAGACTATATTTATTGTTTGTGGGTTGTTTTGTTATTTTAAAATTTTTTAGAAGTTTGAAATATAGTTGTTATGTTACTGTATTTTTGTTTGGAAATTTTGAAACTTATTAGAATTAAATAAAATTTACAAAGTTATATGGAAAAAATGAATAGAGAGATTATTGTAAGATGACACACGCCGTTGAAATTTAATTAAATTATAGTGAAAATGATAATATTAAAAACATTTACATTAATTAAATTATAGTGAAAATAATAATATTAAAAAAATTTACAAAGTGGTGTCATACGAATATTATGAACTATATTGATATTTATGAAAGTATGAGAGCTGTCAAAATGGGTTGGAACCCGCGAGTCAATCTGGCTCACCACGGGTTCAGGTTGGGTTGGACGTGGACTGAATTTTTTTTACAAATTTCAATACGGGTTGATTTTTGACCCGACTCATCCAGGTTGAACTCGTGCCCGCAGATAAAAGGGTCACACACGTGTTTTTAATTTTTTTATTAAGTTGGACTTTACATTTGAGTCATGTTAGGTTGTTTTTTATCCAACATATAAATAATTTGTATTTTTATTTATTATGGTTCGTATTTGGATTGTATTAAAGTTTATTTAGATTTTAATTAGAATTACAATTTAGTTTTAATTGAAAAACAAAATTAAAAAATAATTTTTTTTAATTAAGTGAATCCGTGAGCCAACCCGTGGTGGACTGAGCCGGATTCAAATTTTTTTGTCTCGCTAAAAAGTGAACCGGGTTAGGTTGACTCACTAAATTATCAACCCGTAGTGGGTTGAGCCGGATTTGACCGAATTATCTGTTTTGACAGCTCTAAAGAATACGGTATATATAAATTTCCAAATACACCAGTGAACGAGAAATGTGAAATGATTACTTTGAATTAATATATTAATTAGTTGAGTAAAATTAATTACGTATATCTATTTGTTGTTCCAATAACCACCGAATTAACAACTATTTTTTTTTTATTTATTTACTAACATTCGTAAAATTACTTTAAAAATTATAACGTAAACGTCTCGTGCAATTATATCTAATCTAAAAGAGACATAAAAAACCTAAAATATCGAACATAAAAAGTCATTTCTATGTTAGTAAATAGACCATAGTAACCATGAAGATAAAGAAACAAAATTTATAAAAAACAAGATATTTAGAATAACAATACTACTTTAATCATATACTATGAATAATGTGGTGATATATGTTAAGATATGTCATAAATAATGTTGTCAAATGTCATGAATAATGTAATGAGATTAGGAATATTTTAAGAATGTTGTGAAATATGGTTGTATTGTAATAAAAGTTATCAATAATTGTTTTGAAAAAAAAATTAAGTGAATGTGCATGAAGATTGAAGATTGATTTTAGAAGTTTTATGTAGAAGTAAATTAAATTGGTTACAAGTAGGGGAATATTAATCTTTTAGGAAACTTTGTACCATCTTGATAATAAATTGATATTAAATCTATAACTATTATAAATGATACTCAATTTTATAACCGTTTGATTTTACTCTTTAACTACTATTTATGAGTAAAAAAGAGGTTTTTCCTAATACCTTATTTGACTTTAATTTATATCAGAAAATGAAGGTTGAGTTTTGTAAATTTGGTTTTATGGAAAAAATATAGCATTTGTTTCGGGTGTAGGACTTAGCACCTATCTCAAAACATTTAATCTGTCTCTACTCTTCATTTGTTACAATTTTTACTTTCCTGTTCGGTTGTCTGAATGATCGAAGTATCCACTTACTTTGAGATCCTATTTATAGTGTTTGGCATGGACATGTAATTAGAATTTTCTTAATCACGACTCAATTACCTTTAAACTTTACTGATTTATATTACTTTAATTTACAATAATTTTAGTACAGCCCAGGTCGTGAAGTTCCTAAAATCACTTAGGAGAAATGATCGATCAACAATCCACATAATTGTTCATCTATAATTGCGGCCTTCTGGCGCTTATTTTTTTGCCGCCTGAACGAGATTAGGCTAGGGATGTCCATTCACGTGATTCAAAGTGATAGAAAAAGGAGATTGGCTGTATATTGAAGCATATGTGATTAATCACATGCATGCACGGAGAACTCAACGCAACACTTTCTTTTTCTCTAACACTCACAGGAAAAGCGCTTTCAATCACTCACTTTCTTCCCCATTAATTCCTCCACCACTTCATGCAACGATGCACCATTCATTCATTCATTTTCATTCTCCATGGCACTCAAAGAACCACCCAAAAGGCTCCAATACCCACTCGACTCTTCCTCCTACAAGCTCCTCAACGAGATCGGCGCCGGCGTCAGCGCCGTCGTCTACAAAGCCATCTGCATCCCCATGAACTCCGCCGCCGTCGCAATCAAATCCATAGACCTCGACCGTTCCCGCCCCGACTTGGACGACGTTCGCCGCGAGGCCAAAACCCTGTCCCTCCTTTCCCACCCTAACATCCTCAAAGCACACTGCTCCTTCACCGTCGACCGCCGCCTCTGGGTGGTCATGCCCTTCATGGCCGCAGGATCTCTCCAATCCATCATCTCTCACTCCCACCCCAACGGCTTAACCGAGCCCTGCATCGCGGTGGTCCTCCGAGACACCCTCAACGCCCTCTCCTACCTCCACGGCCAGGGCCACCTCCACCGTGACATAAAAGCCGGCAACATCCTCGTCGACACCAACGGACAGGTAAAGCTCGCGGATTTCGGCGTGTCGGCTTCCATCTACGAGTCCTCCACGTGTTCCTCCTCTCTCAAGTTCACCGATGTTGCAGGCACGCCGTATTGGATGGCTCCGGAGGTGATTCACTCGCACACAGGGTACAGTTTCAAGGCTGATATATGGTCCTTCGGGATAACCGCTTTGGAGCTGGCGCATGGAAGACCTCCTCTCTCTCACCTTCCACCTTCGAAGTCCATGATGCTCAAAATCACGAAGCGGTTTCGGTTCTCCGATTTGGACAAGTATAGAAAGGGGAACGGGAACAAGTTCTCGAAGGCGTTCAAGGACATGGTGGCTTCTTGTCTGGACCAAGATCCTTCGAAAAGACCCACTGCTGATAAGTTGCTGAAACACCCTTTTTTTAAAAACTGCAAAGGAACTGATTTTCTGGTGAAGAACGTGCTTTTAGGGTTGCCCAGTGTGGAGAAGAGGTACAAGGAGAGCAAGGTGAATGAACATGATGATGATGGTGGTGATGATGAAGATGAAGACCCCTCCATGCAGGTGAAGGAGAGAAGGATAAGTGGGTGGAACTTCAACCAAGACGGGTTGGAGCTTGATCCTGTGTTTCCAAACGATGATGCAGGGGCTAAAGAGGGTGAGGTTGGAAGTGTTATGAGAAAAATGGAGGAGCATGTTAATGTTGTTGGAAGTGAAGGTGGTGTGAAGAAGAAGGAGAAGATGTTGGCGACTCTGAATGTGCTGAAAGGGAGCTTGGAGCAAGAGCTGTTGGAAGTGAAGTTTCTGGTGAATATGATAAGAGGAGAAGAGGAGAGTGATCATCATCATGATCAAACGGCTGCTGCTGCTCATCATGATCATGATCAAGATCATGGTGAGGAGAAGGAGATTTCTAGGCTGAGGGTTGCATTGGAGAATGAGAGGAAGAAGAACTTGCAGTTGGAGTTGCAGCTCCACACCTGCAAGCTTCAACTTTCTTCTCCTCTCAATATTTCCAACTAAAATCTTATCAACTCAAACACTGCATTCTCCATGCTTTTATATCTAAACTTATGTTCAAGTTCTGGTGTTGTGCACACTCATTCACTTCTTATTTTGTTCTTAGAAATAGGTATTATTCCTGTTTCTTTAAACCATTCACCTTGTTTATTATATGAATAAGAAAAAAATATCAAGTGAATTATAACCACTTTTACTGTTTTAAGAAAATTAAAATATTAATATTTTGAATTGTCGTATGGTTATATTTTTTGTGGTTATTGTCATTCAATATTAAGATAAAAATGAAATAACTGAAACTATGGTATTATGAAAAAGTTGTAAACTATGTCTCAAATTTTACCTATCACCTATCACCCTATATATTCTTCCATAACATCATTGCTTTGCTCATTACTTCTCCAACTATGAATGGACCAGACAGTACTTCACAACAAGTGAGACATAATTTTGTAATAATAAAATTACATGATAAATAAATATGAGTGGTGACAAAGATTCACATCGTTTTATCACGAGTCACCGTTCATCGTCTAACATTTACACGCCGCCACCAACACCCTTAACACGCATGAAAACAACGCTATCAGCAGCAGCCCTAACGCCGCCACGCCGCCCTGGTTTCATGGACCGCTTCCCCCTCCTCCGGATTCAGCAGCAGCTTCTCGTAACATTGGTCACCATTCCCCTTCCGATTTGAATCGGATCCGGTTCAGAACGACGCCGATTCCTCTCTGACTATGAACCCAAACGAGTGCTGACAAATTACGATTAGGGTACGTGATAATTAATATTTAAAGATTAATAAAAGAATCACCATGTGTGTAGCAGGTAGCAGCGGGCAACATTCTGTTGGCTGCAAGACACATATGTTATGCGGTATAGTTCATTCACATCAAGAAACTGAACAGCCTTAGAACACAAGAAGAAGATATAGAGATGAAGGACTTTTGAGAGACCCAAGAAAGTATTTGTTTCTTGTTGAAAGAAAGAAAGAAAAATATACCTGTCAGAAGAAATGGATTTAGAAGAATCTAAAATAAATAACACTATGGACTTATTATACACAGAACACCTAGACTTGCATCATCCAAATCATTGGATTCTCGAGACCAAGATCATACCCGCAGCCATCAGGGATCTCGATATTGGCTGGTGGTGTCATCCTGCGGCGGCAACCACGGAAAGAAATGTACTAAGTTGTCGATGTCGGACACGCTCATATCTTCTTGCAATGCATAGTAATTAAAAGACGAGTTGTGATTAAAGCACGGATCTTTGGGTTGTTCTTGCTGTTGAAGCTGCAAGGGATCATTTCCAAGTTGTTGTGGGTGAAGCTGTGACGGATCTTTTGATTCTTGAAGTGACATTTGTGGAAGATAAGGGTCGTAGGAGGAGGAGGAAGGTGGTGGTGGTGGTGGTTGTGGTGTGGCAGTGGAATGAAGAAGTTGTGCTCTGAAGAAGGCAAGGTGTTGAAGGAGAAATTGGAGTTCGGATTCAGCAGAGACGATGAGGGATTGCAAGTGAAGAATGAAGCTTAAGCAGCCTCCAACAGGGTTTCTGGCTCTCATATCAGACTCATAGATAATGGTGTTGATGGCTGAGTTTCTGTTAACAGGGTCAAGAGGCTTGATCATGTTGATGATTTTGCCAACTCCGAAAAGCCTGTGAGCGTGAAGGAACTGTTTTTGGCGATAATGAGGAAAGAAAGGTGCGAGAATGCAGGTGGGTCCGCATTTCCTGCGTTGGTACTTACAAGCAGCACAAGCCTGTGTGGTGCTCCTTGAGGAACTCGTGCCACCTTCCATGGTTTCTGCAAATTTTAAGCCGAAATGAGAGCCTTTAATTTCTCACTTCTTCTTCTTTATATATCTCATTTATCTCAACAGATTCTGTTATGCCAAAAGATATTTTTGGATCATCAAATTAATAACTCTTTTTTTTTCTTAATAATTACTCTTAATTATAATTCTTCATTACTTACTCATTAGTCATATGTTTTAATTGAGTCATTTTTATACCATAAAGGTGAAATAATGTAGTTCTTTTTCTTGTAAAATGTTCAAGTTTTAATACCTTAAAAGATTATATATTTTTAGTCCCTTTATCTTTAAAATCCATTAAATTTGATTGAATAGTATTTTATAAAGGAAAGACAATGTTTAAATAGCATTTGAAAGATTAAAGGTAGTGTTTTTTAAAAATCAAAGAGAAAAAAGGATACTTTTTTAAAGAAGCTAAAGATAAATTTTACATAGAGAAAGTTATATTTCATGTGTTACAATTAGTATGTTGTAAACTACACATACATATAGATGTTCTGTGGTTGCTGATGTGACTGTCTACATATAAGATTCACCTTGAATTTAATATCCTATGGTTTACAAAATTAATTGGATCAATTCATAGGTAGTTATATTAAAAAAACTGAATTATTTTGTAAATAAAAACTGAATCTGGGCTGTTTTTTTAGTTTAATTTTTAAACAGTGTAGTTTTCCTAACTAAAATATTTAAATTGGAATGTAAGTTACAAAAATAAAATATATATTTTAAATGTATCTATATATCAATATATCAATGATAATTTAGATTTTGAGATAATTTGGTTATAGTTAAATTCAGTTTATTTAGATATTAAACGGTTTAATTCAGTTCACTTAAACAATTATATTGTGTTATTCAGTTTAATCCTTCAACCATTTAGGTATCTTACTCATCCAATAATATCCAGTTCAATTTCCTCCTTTCACATGTGGTTCATTCTCAACAGGTAATGGTTATTTTTATATAAGTAAAATTTATAATAAGTAAATATATTATATTAGAATTGAATTTTACAATAATTAAATTTTATTAGTTATATATAACTTACATTTTAGATTTATGATGAATAATTTACATAAAATCAAACTTAACTTTTAATAATATCTATCATAACAGAATAATTAACTATTGATTTATTTTAAAAAAATCTGTTATAATTATCATGATTAATAAGTGCTAAGCGGGAAGAAAATTTATTATTTATTAAAATAAAAAACTACTCGTGTTCTAAACAATAAAACAGAAACCAAGTTGAGGGAGAGAAAGAATAAAATAGAAAATAGCTTAAAGGCCTAAAACAATTTTAACTACCAATAACCTCATAAAAATATTGAAATTTAATTTCGAAAGTGTTAGAAAAGTGTGTTGAAAAAGATAAACGATCAAAAGTAACAATTACACATTTAAAGATACAAGAACGATATTGTGAGATATATAACCAAAGCAGTGAAAGCTATGTCTAAGAAGTATAAATATTGATTTATATAATATAAGAATAAAAATGAAAACTCATAAAGTTTTCTTCAATAACTTTTACACTTCAAAAGAGATTATTAATATTTATCTCTTGACTGAATTTACTCTGCAAGAGGGAAACTACTGAGACAATGTGAGAATACAACAGTGTTTCAAACACATTATTAAATGCTATGGTTTAGTTACTTTAATGTAAATAAATTTAAGTGTAGTGCTAAATTAATTTTGGTTACTCAATCATAGCTATTAATTAGGAGTCAATGGTTAATGTTTCAATAGTTATATAATCTATCATATTATATTTGCAGTAATTTAAAATCAAATTGAAGGTAAGAAATTCTAATGAACTCCAACTTCTTAAAGTATTTTCAACAGTCATACATTTTTTGAGATGTTATTAAAGCTGATGAAGGCTCTTCCCACTTGAGCCACATGTGAAATCTGGCTCATTCACTGTGTGTACCACAAGTTCAGGATCTGGAGATTCCAGCTCAAGTATTACCTGCACATTATTGGTTGAGGAGAATGTAATCAAATTTAAATGTGATTCTCTTAAGTGAATATAACTTTTTTTTGAGATAAATGACAATATTAATAGTTGGAAGAACCATGTGCTTAGAGTTGTAACATCTCCAATAGAAACATTTATGAGTAGAGAGTTACATTTACCTTAGCAAATTTACATCACATAAAACAAATATAGGTGTTAGAGTCAAATTTAAGCTATTTCGGGAACATACCAAAAAGTTGTCTCCTTGCTTTAGGATTGGTGCAGGAACGTAGAGATTGCATTGTGGTCCTCTCAACTATCAAAGAACCAAAGCAAAAACATCATTGTTAGAGAATTTAATTCTCCCTTCTAAAATCTTGTAAAATTATAGTTGTTTTAACAATTCCGTTTTTCCAAAACTAAAGATGTTTTACAAATCCAGGATAACATCATTTGTAATATTTTTTTTAGTTATACCCCTATCTATATCTATCTACTAATGCATTGAATTTCAAAAAACTGCTACATATAATAGTGGACTTTCTTTAATGGATGTGCCAAAGTTTAAAACAATTGTAGTTTTGGAACGTAAAAAATGTTAATTATGCAACATAATCACAATTATAATTTATTTAAGAGGAATAGAATACTATTTTACTTTACCGGCCAGTATCTTCCTATATTAAAGTCATTAACAAACACAATTCCTTTCCCCCAATTGCTGAGTGATATAAACGTATCCATGACCTGATTTGATTTATCAATTGAGAAGTGCCCAGAATAAAATGCTGGTTCTTTGGAAGTATTCTCTGCAGGAAAAGAAACTCATTGGTTAATACTAAATATCAACGATTTCTAATACCATGAAAGTGATGACTGAGAAAATTACGAGATACAAATGAGCATTAATGATAGAAAAAGGCATCTCTCCATACACCCAGAATGTATTTCAGTACATACCATGCTTATAAATAAACTTTTTTCTGGATGATATTATTTCACTGAATGCAGAGTAGGAAGCCTGGGTGATTGGATTGTAGGTTGACATTTCATTCAGGTTGTGTAAAGGAATAGGAAACATTTTCCACCCTTTTACTTTTTCCTCGTCCAGATAAACTGAAGACAGAATTCCCTGTAGAAGTTGTGTCAAACATCAACCAATTACCATCAAACATTTAGAGCATCAGCTTCAGATGACATATACCTTTCTATCAAACATGTAAGCCCCATAATTTACACGACCCATGTTTTCAACCTACAAAATGCAGAAGAAAATATTTGAATAATTCCCATAACATGTTATAAGCTGAAGGAAACTGCTCAGAAGTTGAGGCATCTTGATTTATCACAATCAGGGATAACAAACTATACAACTAAAGTAAGAAGTTAACCAATAAATAATGTATCAATTCAGCAACTAACTTCTAATATTGACTATTAGGCTAATTCAAATGGCTCACTTTACAAGTAGAAATTAAGAAATACATAATTACTTAGGTATTTAAGCCCCCTGAATTTAGAGTAAATATAATTACGGTCCATCAAATTAAAAAAAACAAAAATCATTTTTTAGATTCTTGAAGTAGAAATATGTGATCTTAATCCCTACACATTAAAGTTGAACAACTAAAATGACTTTTTTAAAAAAAACTGTTTTACGTCTCAAATTTAGTGTTTAAAAACTAAAATCATTTTTTACAAATTTGAGAGACTAAATATACTATCTTTTTAATTTAGAGAGCGAAAACATGATTCACTCCAAATTTTAGAGACTAAAAACATAATAAATCTTACATTATTCATCAAGTAAATATAGTTTGGTTCCTCGAAATAATTGAAATGGTAATTTTTTTTAACAAAATATATTTTATTTAACGTGTAAAAAAATTGAAGTACTAAAACCAACATTTTTAACAATTATTTACGTTAACTTCTTTGATTAGCGTAAAGCAAAAGGTGTAATGGACTTGTGGTTCTCTTTAAGTACTACTGAAACCAAAAGTTCAAGTCGTCAATAAATATTTAAACTATCCTTGATATTTAAATTCTCTGGTACTCTCTTATTATCTCCACAATGGAGGACGAAGACCAAATCATGAATTCCCACAAAGCAAAATAATCAAAACTGATATTTGCTTAGTCCACGACATAAGCCCATGAACTAAAAATCTGCCAAAATTATTTTTCTTACAAAATAATATAAGAATACATACCAGAATAAATAAGTTGATGTTAGAATGGCATTTAACACCAGGGAGACTTAGTTTGTTATTTAACCACCTTTCAATAGTTCCAACGTAAGTTGGCCTAGCACCATTTTCTTCAGAAGGGCATGAAATAAATACTTGAGCTCTGTCATGTAACTGCATATTATTGTATTAGAGAAGCTATATTGATGAGACATTATTGTAAACTTTCTAGCTATGGGTAATAGAAATAAGACGATAGTGTCAAAAGAAAGGAGCTACAAAACAAAATGAGAACTAACGAAGGAATTAAAATAGCACCTTTGGTATGAACAAAATTCTTCCACCTCTCTTCGCTCGGTATTCAGTGATATACAATACAAAACCAAACAACTGAACGCAAAGGTTAATATTAAATAGAACAGTTTAGGAATTTAGGAATCTTTCACCGTTATGAAAAGAAAAACATACCTGGCCCACGTACTCCATTGGCATTGGAGTTTCAGATTCAAACACATTAGTGGAATTGGTGAAATCAAACGTGTCAAATAAAAAAGCCTTTCTTTGTAAGTGAATTGGTCCATATCTTGCCTTTTCATTATTAGAGGGAACAGATGGAAGAGGTACTGAGCTATATCTGGCTATAACCCTTCGAATAGCTGAAACATATGCAAGCACAAATTTAAAATTTTGCTTGGATGATTACAGTGAAAGTAACAGAGTTTAACAAATAATAACAAAACGAGAAGGGGAAGAATTATAGTTTGGATCATTTAGAAGACATTCTTCAACTGCATATAGGATATTTTATGCCAGTACAGAAGTAATTAAATTATTAAACATTATAGATTGTAAAGTTCCATTCATAATATGTGAGAGGGTGATGGTGAGAAAGTATAACTTTCTTGAAACCTGCTTTTGTCGAATGTGTTTTATGCAGAATGTTTTGTTTCTCTAACGAACACAAACTGCAACAAAATCATATTTCTTTTACCTATAAAACAGGAGTAATCTCTTAATTCTGGAAGCCCAAGTTACAGAGGGTTTGATTTTGAAACCTCGACTAAGTTCATAACAATATAGTAAACATGAAAAAGCATAAAACATAGAAAGACATAATTAGATATTAAAAGGTAGAATTTGGATGTATTTAGGATATCCAGACAGTGTCATTTAGGCTCACTTTCTATTTGACTTTCTTCCACAGCATGACAGAGTGCTTTTAGGCTAAAGATTTGCAAAATAGTAGACATTTTGAAAACTAAATGTACAACAGAGTATTGATAGCTTGAAAATGAGTGAGAAACATTACATCCATACCATTGAATTTTGAATTGTCAACGTCACCAGATTCCCTAATTGGTGCATCCTGGATATGTGATAGTCAGTCCAGTTTGCATATGACAGTTCACTATGGAAGGTGCAACATAAGGGTTAAAAGGTTTCTAACGTAATCATAAGAAGTGAGATCAGGTTTGTAGTCAGCCTCATCTACACCAGTATTGGCTCCACTATAAAATCCAAAGTTAGTCCCACCATGTGCCATCTGAAAATTAGAAAACCCAAACCACGAGGATTATTCAGAATGTGATTTTCGAACGGTAGAAAGGTAGAGATTGAGACATACATAGAGGACTGCAGAACCATTTTTTCGCAAAATTTTTTCTAGCGCAGCTGCTGTAGAATCAGCATCTGTCATGGCAATCTTCTCTCCCCAGTGTGTAAGCCACCCAGTGTAAAACTCGCTGATATGATAAGCACTTTGAGTATTTAGCATTTGATATAAAAAAATAATACTTCATAGGAGTACACTTACGCTGACAAAGGTGGTGATTTTCCTGGGGCATTGAACTCCTTTTGTAACTTGAATATAGGCCAAGGATCATCACCAGTACTGAAATCAACAGCTACAGAAACACACACACACACACACACACACACACACACACACACACACACACACACACATATATATATATATATATATATATATATATATATATATATATATAATATCAGTCAATAACAAATTAATAAGGATAAGAAAATAAGGTTGTAGTTCACTCAAACACAGGCACACAAATCTGTCATGGATGTAGCATGTCAAATAATTTGAGACTTTTCCTTATTCACATATCTTTACACAGAGGGAGGGAGGGAGAGAGAGGGCAGTGAACACGTTTGTAAAACCTTAAATTAACATTAATAATGACAAATTTTCACCTGAAAAGACAGCATCCCCACGAATAGATCCTTTCTCAAGATTTTCCCTAACGCCTCCATCTGTAGTGTATCTGAAAACAGTGAATATAACGAAAAAGATTACCAAAAAGGGAGATCGAACTCAAACTAGCCATGACATTGCCTTGTTCCATTATTGGTTTAAATTTTGGATTTCTAGGGGCGTTCTTGAACATTATAAATAGAAGTTCAAAATTTGAAATTCAACTTCTTGTTTACCCAATCCTTCTTTGTTGATAAACAAATCAATACTTTTTTTTTCTGAAAAATATACCACTATAGCAAATTATCTTACTTGCCTCGAAACAGTATAGAGACCACTCAAAAATGTGTATAGAAAAGAGAACTTTAGCTGTCACCATATGATTGGTTCTACAAAAAACTGTTTACCATCATTTTTCATTCCCTGTACAAATTATAATATGTCTAGACAGGAATTCCTACGAGACTGTAAACTAATTTTGGTAAAGTTAATTATGAAGATGCAACAAAATTAAAAATTGCATATTTCTGAGATACAGAACTCGCCATAAGGAGAGCAAGACACGCATGAAATCTCGGAGGTTATGTTTGAAAAAGTGAGATTAAGTGAAGAAAACGAAATAATAACTAGGAACATTCATGATGTCTAAAATTATCGATTTAATTGTTTGACTGGAAACTAGTAGTCGTGTCCGTTACTAACTAATCATTTACACTCAATAGTTAAAACAAATTGGATTATTTGGGGTTGCCTGACTTCTTTTTGTCCTGACTTAGCTTCTTCCACTTCATCCTCCTCTTTCAGTACATTCTCTCTCCTTTTTTCCAATTGTTCCATTTCTTTATCACTATCTTGTTTTCGTTTTTCTTCACATTGAAATTTAGGCAGTTAAATTACTGAGACTGAATGATACAAAGAAAGATAGTGGAGAATTAAAAGTCATGGTCTAACTCTTAAGATGACCCTAGTCCTACAAACCAACATCTTTTACTATAGCATCTAGATATCATATTACAGAAAGATACTCCAGCTTAAGAACAATAAAGTGAGAGGGTTAAAAAACATAACCCTTACAAAATAACATCATGGCCAAGACGATCTCTAGCCAGGGTGACCAGGTGATGGAGATATGCTTTGTCATCTCCATAAGAACCAAACTCATTTTCAATCTGTCAAATGATGTCACATTAGTTAATATAATTCTCCTTTCATAAGATAAGTGGTCAACATCAAAATAGAAGAAATGCACAAATCTTGAAAAATATTCAGTAATTGTGACATTAAGTCCAATCTTAATGGAGAAATTTAAGCATTCAGGGATTCACATGAGTAAAGAGGAATACTTGCATAGTAAGACAAATTACTTTCCACTACATGTTAGCAAACCAAACATAATTTAAGTTTTAGAGAGAACAAATAGGAAAAGAAATGGTAAAAATAATAGGATTTTTCTTTTTTTTTTTAATCTTACAACATTACTGACATTATTGGGCCAGGGTCAGGCTTGTACCAATCAAGTTTTGTGTACAACATCATTATACTAATGACCTAAAATGATTAGTATAGGGTTTCAGTAAATTGTCTATAACACATATCATATCAATAATTCAGAATATCTCTTTTCATTCTCCATCATACTCCTATAACTTGAAGAAGCAAATGATGCCATTTTAACACCTTAAGCACATAAAGTTTTTTGTTTTTGAAGTCAGAACATAAAACTTCAACATATTTTATGTTTTATAAACATCTGGAAAAATAATGTTAATCAGGTAAATACACTCAATAAATTCTACCCAAAGAACATACCTGAACCATTATTATAGGGCCTCCATTGTCATATAGGAGAGGAACAAGCTTTGGAAGCAGATTACCCCACCATCTTTCAACCTTAAATTTCAAACTATAATAAGTCCAGACTTCAATAAAAGTAATGTATAAACTTGGACAAAAACATACAACAAATGCTTTCATGGACATAGACATCCTTTCCAAAATCACATTACTTAGATTCACAATCTAGAGCTGTTTACAAAATGCTACGAGGTCAATAATCATAATTGTTTAACATGCTCCATTTGAAGCCACAAAAAAGTTCAACTTTTCCCTTTTAGAAATAACAAATAGATGGTTTAATTGAGTATAGCCTGACATCAAAGCACTAAAGGATTTCTCCAACAAGGCTGACTCTGGTATCAATGAGAGATAAAATATAGCTTGACAACATCTACACTTGTATATCGTTCAATAACTTCCTAAATGATACCAACATTCTTTAACTGTCACAAGCAGATTGAGCTCAATTCAAATCTCGAGGTTGCATGTTACCATAATCTTAATTTAACTTTAAGATGATGCAACAGAAACAAGGCATGCAGGCCTAAGAAGCCAGATCTCAGAAGAGGTAACAACAATCTGAAAACCTCGAGGTTCCTTTACTGAAACACTTTGGTATCAAACAAGGGGTTTCAACCCATTATAGTAGACATGATTGAGATTTTGAGCCCAAGAATCATAAGGATGATGCTGAAATGATCAAGACAACATAACTGTAGTTCATGTAACATTTTTTTATTCCCACATATATAAGAGAATACTGCATTCAAATTCTTCTTCGAAAGTCAGGATTCTCACGCAAACAAAACAGAAATTGTCAAGACTAAAAGAACTTACATGTTTAAGTGGAGAGGAAAGAACATCGAAACATGAGAGAGAATATCTAATAAAATATGAATAAACTATAAAACACCAGGAGACATGTTGAGCTGTGTTTCCAAAATTGAAAAACATTATTGGAAAGCAGAAAAACAGAAAGGCATATAAGAGATAGAATTATAGAATAAAAGACATAAAAAATACAACTCTAGCCATAAGATTACTGAGTACAAAGAAGTTAGTTGCATGAAAGACCAACATTATAATAAATATATAAAGAAAAACATACCAGTTGAAGATAAGTAGGATCAGATGATCTTGGTTTGGGTGTTGGGTTTATGGAATAGAACCAACCTGGGAAACCGCCCCAATCCCACTCTGAAACAAATCAACAGTAACTCATCATTTGGAATTCTTGTTCACCATTTTAAACAAAATATCAACATCAATGGAGATTCCAGGTGGGGATTAAATATACTGTATAAAAGAGGAAATAAGATATCTATAGATAAGACAACATTCTAGAAAAATGTCAAAGTTAGTGCACAACGTACAAAAGCCAAACATTATTTTCCTTCTCTATATCATTTGTAAAGAATAAGAAATGGAAATAATTGTGACAAAAGATGACAATGGCCAGCCATAGAACATTGGATTGGCAACAGAGAACACATGTTGCGTTCTCTTGTCATACTACAAAGGAAAAAAAGAAAATTTGCCATTATGGATTGGTATAATAACTTTGACAGGTCTCTCAGATTTGAAAATCATAACAGCAAATTATTAAAGTTTATAATTGATAGATGATCCTGCATATAAGCAGGATGAAGTAAAGCAATCAAATGAATTTCAGATCTGTAATCTAACATAGTTATAATAATATTCCATGTAATCTTGTATGTGGCATCTGAATAGATTAAATCAGGGAGGAGATCTAAAACTATCATGGAACTTGCATGATATGGGTTTTACAATTCTGCTATTTTGTTGAAAGAGATACAACATAAGTGAGTACAGCCCAAAAATTATATTCTTCGCTAAAGGAATATATGAGAATCAGCATATTATGTTTTGGTAATCTAGACAAACTTGAAGTTCATTGATAAATTGAGTAAACAGGCATTTAAGTTGTAAGATATCAGTAGGATTACAGGACTTGTGTGTTTTATGGTCATACACATATGGATCTATTTATAATCATATCATATATACAGGATAATTGAGGTAATAAAAAAAAATCCCTACATATATTCTAAATACATCTCATATCCTGATTTACATTCAACCTAATTAGATCATATCTTCAAGATTCCCCCTCAAGCTAGAACATATATGCAAAATCTGTCATGTTTGCCGCATATATGAGCAATATGAAACCCCTTGAGAGATTTTGTCAGCATATCTGCTAGCCAGGAGCTAACAAATTCATTAGTGATTTCTCCTGGGAGAACTTTCATTCTCACAAGATGACAATATATGACTGAATTAGATACAATATGAAGAGCAGCTTGATCATCGCAAATAAGCTCACCATCCTAAATGTCCCCAAATTGGAGCTGCTGAAGGAGTAGTTGTAGCCAAGTAATTTCCCTTGTAGCTACTTCCATGGCACAATATTTGACTTCAATACTAGATATTGCAACTGCATTATGTTTCTTGCTCCTCCATTGGATTAAATTTACCTCCAAAGATGGATATCGTTGGTTGTCATTGGATGTATATAGTGAAGGTTGGACCAGATGGTGCTATAGATCATTTCAAAACTCGTTTGGTGGTTGATGGTTATACTCAGATCTTTGGTCTTGATTACGAGTTATTGTTTGGCAGCAGGAAGCATTAGCGGTACTATTCATCATGAAGAACAGAAACTGGGCGAGAAGAAAAAAGGGGCGAATTGAACCCTACCCTAATACCGTGTAGGATCACAGGAATGGTGTGTTATGAGCATACACAGAGATCTATTTATAATTATATGTACAAGATAATTTAGGTAACAAAATATAATAAAATATCTGCATATCTACTAAATACATCTTGTATCCCCATTTACATTCAACCTAATGAGATCATATCTTTAACAATGAAATCATATCTTCAACAATGCAATATCCAACCTGCACATATGTATGGTCCAGGTCGAATCATCACAAGCAGATCAAGTTTGTGACATAGGTTGAGGAATGCTTCAATGTTTGCAAAACCCTCAAAAACAAACTTTCCAGGAGCTGGTTCGTGCAGATTCCAAGGAACATATGTCTGAATTGTGTTCAAGCCCAATGCCTTGGCTTTTAACAGTCTATCTTCCCAGTACTGCCAATTAGAAAGAAAACAACATCACCATATAAAAGCATTTAACTTGAACAAAACAAAATGCTTATCAGTTATCATGTCTCAGAGAATAATTAGGCTAATTAATTTATCAATCTCTGTTATCCTTATGAGGAAGATAACAAGAGAGCATGATAGCTCACTCCATTTTCTTGTTTCGCTGATCATAAAATACCAAGACAAAAAAAAAAAACAAAACAAATTTAAAGAGGAAGAAGCAATAACATTTCCATTGACTGAAACACAATCATGATGTGCAGTGGGTGTTCAGCCAGGGAGTTGCTGAAAATCCCTCTCCCTCTCTCTAAACTAAGAGATGTCAGGAAGAAATGTACTACCTCCGGATGCACTCGAAAATAATGCACATCACCACCGATGATCTGAAACGGTTCACCGTCTCTCCAGAACCTATCACTGGCGATCTCAAACTTTCTGTTAACCTGATTACCAACAATCACAGCTAGTAATTAAGGTAGAAAATAACAACCAAACTATAGTAGTGCAAGTTATCTTGAAGAATTGAAGACAGTACTTATATCATAACATTTTCCCTATTTTCAATAAAAAAATTGGCTACAATTAGAAACTCTTTCACTAACAGGTTACTATCAGCACAGTCCAATATCACCGGCTCTACTAACACTTCAATCTTAGTAATTTACCATTTGCCAAAGAGCTAGCTCATGCAATTGTGTAACCAGTTGAGAATATTGAGCTGCAGAAAAAAGTAATATAAGAGAGAGAGAGAGAGAGAGAGAGAGAGAGAGAAGGAGTACAAAAACTTACTGTATTGCGATGAGAACGGTGAGGAGAGTGAGAGTGGAAAGAAGGAAGAGGAGCGAAAACAGGGAGAAAAGCACAGAAAAGCATGAAAGAGACGAAGATGAAGAAAATTGTAGCTTTGGAGCTTCTCTTCGCCATGGCCACCAATTTGGATGCTGCACCGCTACTCTTCTTCGATCGGATTCTCATTCACCTCACTCGCTTCAAACACACTTCAATATTACTCTGTTGTTAAAGCGAATCAAGTCAATGACATGTTTTCATTTTACGTATAAATTATTTTGATCTTTTTTTTTTTAAATTAAGAAAAAAAAATTAACGCCCTTAACAAAATTTGTTATAAAAAATAATGAGATAAGATGAGTTAACTAAGAAAATTGAATAATTCCTTTGACCAACATGTTTGACACTTATCCCACATGTCGTAAATAAGAGAAGAAAAAATAAGAAAAAAAAAAAAACGAAACTAAAATTTATTTTGATCATTACAAATTGAAAATCAGTTTTAATAATAAGTTTCAAAAATGATTTCGTGTGAAAATAAATCTTTTAAAATTTATATTATCCAAGAAAAACGTCGTTGTTTATGTCACCTTTATATGAAATTTCTCCTAACAAACAGAAGATTAAGTTTTTAAAAAGTTAAAATCTAAAAAATATGTTAGTTCCTTGTATTGTGAGAAAGGAAGTATAATTTTTTATCAAAAAAGACACTCGTTTTTAATAACACGATATTTTTTAAACGTAGTTATCTTTAAGATATATCAATAAAAAAACTCAAAATCAATTCTTTAAAATCAAGTTAATTCAAAATCAAATTTTCAAAACCGAACGTACGTTTAGCAGCTAGTGTTACAAAATATTGACAAAAGTCCAGAGATCTTTTTTTTTTTTTCCTTTTGGGCCAAAGTCCAAGGAGTCAATACCATGGACCTGAACCCATTACCTCGGTTCACATTTATGATTTAATTTGGTGAGATAGAAATAACACAAACTAGTATAAGAAACAGTAAGAAAATATTTATTATCTGGTACAATAAAACTTGATTTAAAATAGACTAAATCCTACTAGTACTTTTATTTTATTTTTATCATTTTAATTAATTTTTATCCTTTTTTAATTTGTTTATTTTTATTATTTTTCACTCAAATATTTATTATTTTACTTATAGATGACAACAGGTTGGATCGACTACAAATAGAGTCTACCTGCAATTCAACTCGCAAAAAAAATAATCATTCACAACCTGCATATTTACTTGTCATGTACCCATTTAAAAAATATCGGCGGATTTAAAAAAAATCCGCGAATACTTGTGGATTGTATGTTCACAAATATTTAAAAAATATATATATTATATAAAAATTTCAAATAAAATTATAAAAAAATTAATATAATATAATATAAATTAAAATTTAATTTTAGTTAAATAAAATATAATTTTAATTTTAATTTTAATTAAATTTAACTTAATAAAATAAAAATTAAATTTTAATTTTAATTTTTTATAAGTAAAAGTCACAAATAATAAATATCTATGAATATTAACTAAATTTCATCTATATATACATACGTGGATATTTTTGTCATCTTTATTTACGCATTCCTATTTACACATTTTTATTTCCATCTAATTTATATCTCACCACAACTGAACAAGCCTTTATTGTAAAAATAAATGAGACTCAAACAACCCTTAATTAACACAACAACCTCCCGTATAATTAACAAATATTTTATAACCCATGACTCATATCAATTTTTTCAAATATTTCAAACCATTTTTACTAGGGTTTTATATTATATAACTGATAATTTAAATGTAGGTCTAAGTCTTGTAAAAAATAAAAATGATAAAGTTAACAAATATACAAAAAAAAATATATTCATAATTCTAACTCATTGTTTCAATTTTTTAGATTAAAAGTTCTACCAATATATTTATATATTATATTGATGTATCTTTTAATATCTAATTTTTATATTTTTTTATTAAAATTAAATTGTGAGTCTAAATTTCCTAAAAATAAAAAAGTTAAGTAAGATATAAGATAAAAAATTATAAATTTTGAGAATAAAACGATGTCAATCTTTTAAATTAATTAAAGTCAGTGTAGTATATTTTTAATAATTTTTACCTCTAAAGATCTATCGGTGATCACTTCAATATAGAAGAAAGTTGCTCTACCATAAAAAAAAATATTATATATATATATATATATATATATATATATATATATATATATATATAATTTGTTAAAAATGGACTTTAAGTTTAACTCAATCCTACAAAAGGATTGTATCCACTTATATAAGTTGGCTAGGATAGGCTCTAAATTAACTATGATATCATGTTAGAAGTAGACTTTAAGCCTAATTCAAATCCACAAAACTGGTTTATAAGGTGAGAATTAGGGGTGGCAATGCAGGTCGGCCCGGCCCTCATAAGGCCCGCACAACGCGGGCTGTCCCGCCCTGTCCCGCCCTGCATACTTTATACGGATTGAAAAAGCTGGCCTGCCCCGCATACTCCTTGGCCGCGCAGGCCCACGGGCCGACCCATTTTTTTTAACTTTTTTTAAACTTTTTAAAATTGTTTTCTAAATTGTTTTTTATTTTTATGATAAAACTTTCAATGTTTAAAAATTGGAAAACTATAACAAGTTCACAAAATTAAGTAAAGATTTTAGAGAATTAGATGATAAATTGATAATTCACATAATACTTTGTCTTTTCCAGTTATACAAGAATTTGAAATGTTAATGCAAAAGTTCATAAAAAAAGTAATTAATATACATAAGTGCAAATTTTTATTTCTTTTAGTTTTATATGGGTTTGCAGGCTGGCCCATGCGGGTCTCTGCGGGCCTGCGGACTCACTACCCTAGCCTGCTTCGCGTTTTTTTCAAGGGCCTGCGAGTCAGTCCGACAGGCCAGGTCCTAATTGCCACGTCTAATAAGAATTGCACCCACTTATATATTGTGAATTGACATTATCTTTAATTGATGTGAGACTTTCAACAAATTTTGAAGTAGACATTAATTTTTGAAAGGAAAATTTTTGAAGTGGAAATAAGATAGATAATTGAAGGTTGCATTATTAATAAGAAAAGTGAGTCAAAGAGAAAAGGTGAGTGTGGGGGGAAGCATCTTTACAACGACAAGTCAACCGGGATGCTCAGCATTACAATACAGAGACAACAAACAAAAACACTTTTGAAACTACCAACCAATTTTTCATATTCCAATTTAGACTGCAGACAAAAAGAAACCCCAATAACATCAAAAACCAATGTAACATATAACAGTACTCTTTATTCGCCCACTCTGCTTTCTGCTCTCATACCTGTTACTGTTACCTGCTGCGTTTCCCTCTCCCTTTCCCTTTACGTTCTTCACCACCTTTTCTGTCTCTTTCACTCTCACAATTTTCACATACCTAAACATGCAATATTCTTATTTTTCCTCCACGTAAACAATTCTTCTCACCTCACTCATCATGTCACTTCACACATTCCCAAGCTCATATATGCATAACAAACATTCTCACATTTCAAGGATTCCCACGTTGCACGGACATTAATTATTTTGTGACAAAGGTTAAATAGTTCTAATCACAATTCAAGTTGACGTTTAGGTAAGAATGTCAGAGCGGTTAAGGCCGCTGGTTTGTTAATCAAAGGACAGGTTGGGTTGAAATTTTTAACTCATCAATTTATTATAACTTGACTTATTTAATCCGTCAGTTTAGCGGACTAAAATGGATCATTCTGTCCTAGCCTGGTCTGCTAACTTTTTTTTTTAATTTTTTAAATTGTTTTTATGTTTAAAATTTAAAGTAATTAAAAAAAATATTTTTTACATTATATATATATATATATATATATATATATATATATATATTTAAAATATTTATAAACAAAAATTTTAAAAAAATTTTAAAAAAATTTTAAAAAAATATAAAAATGGGGGAGCCGCCTTCTCGTCATAAGACGGGTTGCATATTCAACCCGTTTATTTGTGGTGGACTAGTCCGACCCGATCTATTTTTTGACGAACCACAAAGACTGGGTCAAAACAGATTACACTGACCCGTTTTGTCACTCCTACTCCTACTCCTACGTTTAAATTCTTACACTTTCAAGTAAAAAGATTTGTGTCGAGAATTATAGTTTTTAATTAATAATAAATATGTATTCATAACAATTAGTATCGGATAACAATTAGTATCGAAGTTAAAAGCAAAAATTACGAGTTGAATTTCGAAGAAAAGTTGCAATCCAAGTATCGGATTCCTGAATCACCAATGATACAACTTTTTAATCTAATTTAGATTTTATTTTTCAATATGATGTAATATAAAAGTAATTCAAATAAAAGTAACAAAATTATATATCATATTAAAGAAAATAATGTAAACTATTTAAGAATGTTGAAATGTTGAAATGAATTCTGAATGTAAAATCTGTACTATTTTCCAAAATTATATTTATAATATTTAGAACTAAAGTAGTTTAATTAATTAGGGATATTTTATTATAACTAAAATAAAGTAGTTATTACAGAGAGAGACAATGAAATTTTAAAATTAGTTTTATAGAGAGAGTATAGATTAATAAAAAAACAGACTGAACTATTAATAACACTTTTGTTTTATGTATACACTGATAGATGAGGAAGATATTACACTTTTATGGTAACAATTTTTTGTATCCGTAACTTTTATATGATTATAACTTTATTAATACCACTTTTACTACCTATTTTTTATGTTATCAATTTTTATGTCATTTTTTTTATAGTATGACTGCAATAATATTTCGCTAGCGTATTTATTTCAAAATATATGCAGTTTTAGCTTTTAAAAATACTAAATTAATTTATGCTCTTAGCTCATAAAATGCAAATTTTCATTCATAATTTATTTAATATTTAATGAAAAAAATATTGTGTTAGTTACATCTCATAAAAAAGATGTATTTATTTTCAAAAATAAGAATAGTTTAATGAAATATTTAAGAAACATATTTTTCTTTACGAAAAAATACTATAAATTATTTCTATCAATACTTAATTAATAAAACATAATTTTACATTTTTATTTTGAAATTCCCAATTACTCGCGTTAACTTAATGTCCGTGCACTGTATATAACTCGGAACCAAACGACCAATACACTTTAAATTACAATTAAATGTTTTTGTGTGACTATCTATTGTAATTTAAATTTAAAGTTAAAGTTCTTATTAAAATCAAATTAAGATAATTGAATTCCAATTGATTATATTGGCATCAAACTCTATTTTTTTTTTTTTAATTTTAGGATTTAGGGGATTAAATATATTACATGTTTTAATAATATATTTTATTATTTTGATGTAATACAAAATTTGACCGTTTTGATTATTGATATTAAGATTCATTGTTAAGTTTATCACCTAAAGACAACCATCCTAAAATTTTGAATTGAAAATATGATAAAATTAAAATTTTACAAGAATCATTTATATATTTTATATAGTTTTCTTATAAATTAATATGTTTAACTTTTGTGATATTTTTGAAATATTGGGTCATTTACACACACAAAAAAAAAATGTTTAAAGAGACTTATGAGAGGGAAAATCTCACATAATATACAATGTCTTTTAATTACCTCATTTTATTCTGTAAATTCAGAATTCATTTTTCCGAAAGTTGAATTTTGAACTTTGATTAATTGAAAAACTGAATGTTGATCTGAATTTTTATTTTCTCTTCATTTAAAAATAAATAAAAAGAGACTTATGAGAGGGAAAAGTTGTCTGTAAAAGATAACACACTTTAAATTCTGTTTTCATGAAAAAAAATTGTTATCTATATATAAATTATAAACAAAGGAAACAATATACTAGGGAAAAAATGTTGGAAAAAATAAAAGAGAAAGGTCCTATATTTTATATTGGTAAAAGAAAAATACATGAAATTGAGAAGTCTGTATACCAAATTATTAAATTATTAAATTAGTAAGTGATTTTAAGTACAGCTCAATTTTATAAAATTGATATTTTAATTATATATAACAAATTGACTTTATATTTAACTGAGACGTGAAACTTTGAACAAAAATCTTAATTAAAAAATAAAACAATGAAATAAATGTACCACAAACAGTAGTAAAATATTTAAAACGATATCTAAATGAAGCTAACATATATATTGCAGACATCATAGTCACAAATATGGTCCTCATAAAAAAAGAATCCAATGCTTTTTAAAATCCCAATATTTGCACCTTATTATACCCATCCCCTCTATCGTATATCCACCAATGCCACTTTATACTCAACACATCCTTACGTCCCCATAACCGAATATCGATCTTCCTCCCATCACAATCTCTCACCATCTACACCTCTCATCTTTATAGTACGTTTGGATACAAGTAATTTCTTTTTTTTAAGGAATTTAAATTTATTTATAATAAATTTTTATATTTGGATAAATAAATTAAAAAACATTTAAAATACAAGCATTTTCTTTTAAATATTTCAATTAGTAAAAATTCAAATATCTTCAAAATAGGTTGAATTTAAAATTCTTCTCACTCAACCTCGTACTTTGGACTCTCTGGTAGAGTTGTCAATTTGACCCAGTTCATAGGCTTGACCTTGACCCACGTGAGCTTGGGTCAAAAAATCTCATAGGGCCAAAAAGTCCCACATTAAAGAAGCCCACAAGGCCGGACCAACAACCTAGACGGACGGGTCGAGTCGACAAAACTTGACGGGCATGACCGGTCTGTATGGGTAGTTGGGCTAATTAGGCCTGTCTGAATCGTCAGGCTAGCCCGACCCGTCTGGATCGTTGAGTCAGACCGTTCCTATGGGATCGTTGGGTCGGCCTGGTCCATCTGGATCGTCGAGCCGTTTCCAAATTTATCATGAACTCAAAACATAATTAAGCCTAAAATAAAAATTGTTAACATGAAATTTTATCACACAAAAAATTGAATTGTTTTATCCAAATAAGAAATTGAAATGTAAGATATTTTAATTTCTTTATCTAAACAAGTTATTTGGAAAATGTAGAAAACTTAATTACAAGCAATTCAAATACAATACATTTCAATTGCTCGACATTGTTTAAATGTTTCATCCAAACACAAGATTAGTGTTCCTTTATACAATTCATATCAACAATATTAAATGTGATTGCAACAAGATCTTTAGAGAAGGGTTACCAATTAAACTTGATCTCAACTTATAAAAAGGATTTACATTACATTTAAAAATCTAAGATAATGAGTTTATCCATCTTCTCTTCTATATTATATATCGTTCAATTTTCTTATTTTTATTTAATAGAAAATTTAGACTCACACTTAAACTTTACAATACCATATTATTTGCGGCAATGTGTTTTTTTTTTTTTTTGATAGTTAACATTTCCAGGTTACCATATTTTTTAACGGTCAAATAAACACCAATTTAATTGACTTAAGAAAAGTTGAGTTTTCTTTTTTTCCACTAATTAAGTTAGGAGCAAATGATGAAAGAAAAAGCCTAATGATTAAGATTTGGTAGCAGTGAAGATAAAAAAGGTTAATATAATTAAGATTTAAGACAAAGTGGTAGGTAGGATACATTGTAAAGATGCAAAACCATCATGAAAACATTTCATTACTTCATTATTACCAAACCAGATGGCGTAACAGTGATCAATGACCAATAGTTTCTGCTGATTTTATTTCATATAACACCACAGAGTGCATGTTTTTGAAAAATGGTCACGTTAAGTGTTAACTAATTACAGAAAGTGAAAATTTTCAGATGAAACAGGTTCGAACATGTATCAAAATATCAGTTTTATTACATCATTTAAAAACGTAATTTTACCTTCAAAGCAACCATTTTTTTATTCTTAAAACCACACACGAGAAGGATGGGCATAAACACATTTTGGCAATTAACGTTTATCATTCTTAATGTTTTGTCTGGTTTCTTTAGTTCTGTAAAGCTGCGTGAACAACAAAATAAAAAACAAAAAATATGCAAAGAGAGCGTGTGATAAGGACTCATCGTGTTATTCTTATCACAACAAACATACTTCAACTTGAATCCAATGCCAAGAAAGCACAAAAGACAAATAAATTGTCAGAAAAAATATAAAGCTATATCTAAGTACATGATTAAAAAAAAGTACCACCCCATTCTAAAAGTAGAAATTTTAAAAAGATGAATAGCTCCATCACAAATTCTATTTACTAATCTCGTGTTTCACTTAATTTTCAAAATTAAGAAAGAAGGAAAAGATAAAAGATTAATCTTTACTCTATGTATTTTATTTAGCATACTATATATATGTTTCACAATCTTCAAGTTATTATTATTTAGTTAAATGATTATAATCACTCTTTATATCTTCTAGTTTCTTTCACTTTTAAATTAGCAAACCCTTCATAAAACACATAAAAAAACAATTTTTTATTCACTTCACATATCTAATACATGGCATGTATATTTCTTGTTTACTTTTAAATATTTTATATATACTTTAATTGAAATATATACTCGGTGACTTAAGAAACATTGTTGCATCTATTTAGCTGCATTTATTGTTTAATGTTTATATCATAATCAATTTTATAACTATATTTTATGTATATCTTATTTAACAATAGTTAAAATGAACTAAACATAACTAAACATTTTCCCTATAATATATCATTCTTTGGTTTTGGTACTCATAAAAATTATTTATTTTAAAATTATCATTGTAAAATTACTGATTTGGTTTGTTATTTTACTTCAGTCATTTTTCATTTTTCCGTGTTTGTCCTACATGATATTTCAGTAATTTCCTTTCGGCATCTGCCATTTCTTTTAGATGAACAAATATTACACATTTAAAATGAAAAATAAATATTAGAAGGAATAAAAGATAAAAAAAAAGTAAAGTTTTTGACAACGGTATTTGAAAATAAAAATATTTTTACTAGGTCCACAGCAGAAAGGTGTGATAGTATTATACATAGAGACAAAAATCAAAATATATTTAGATTCGCCTAGGATTATTTTTATTTTATTTTATTTTTTGTCTAGCTAAGTTGTCAGAAACTAGCATTCAAACAATAATTAATAATCGATAACTGATCTACAAAAAAATCAATGACATTATGAAAATTAATTAACTGCATTAAAACTAAATAATATAAATATAATGTCATATATATTTGTAAAATGTAGCTACATAAATATTGAGATTCTGGAAGGTCACACTCCCTTTGGGAAGATTGAGAATATATATGATAAACAAAAGCAAAATTAAATGTATATTATATATTATAATGAAATAAAGAAAAAGGAAAATGCAGATATATGTTTGTAAAAACATATGGAGCTAACCTTGCCAAGGGTTTTGGGTTTGGTTATGTTGGGAGTTCATGCAGTTTCCCATGCCAGCGATGTTGAGAAAATCAGTGTGAGAGAGGGGTCGAAGACCCAAGAAATCTCTGGTCATGGCCTCATTGTAATTTCCTCCGCCGGCGGCACCACCACCGGCACGGTCATCAGCGGCGGTTGTTTTGGTGACAGCAGCATTGAAAGGGTCCTCAAAAGAAGTCCCTTCAAAAGGGGAAGAGAAAGAGTTGATAACATGGTGAAGGAGTGATGAAGAAACACCAACGCCAACACCAACACCAGAAGCAGGAACAGCTTTATTCCCGAAAGGTACCAAGCCATGGGGAGTGGTGGTGTTGGAAGTGGGGGTCATCTGGTCGTCACGTGAGGACAAATTCAAAGAGTCAGCAGACACGTGAGCCTGTTGGTGGGTCCTAATCATGGAGCCAGTTTTGGTCATGGTAGCTCCCATTTGGGCTGCTTTCTGCAGCAACGCTGTGGCTGACATGTGAGGAGGGGAAGGTGCTGTTGGGTAGGGAGGGAAAGTGGGACCACTTCCACCACCACCACCACCTCTAGGGTTAGGGTTTTCATGGAGACCGCTCACATGATCCTGCTGAGAGAAGAACGAGGAGGAGGAGGAGGAGAGATCAACGGTGGAGGGTGGTTGTCCAAGCCATGGGGGCATGAAACCTTGTTGCTCTTTCTTCAATGGGAAATTGTTACCACCATGGATGATATCTTGATGATGATGAGAGGATGAAGGGATGACTACTCCTACTCCCGCTGCAGGTGTTGTTGGAGTTGAAGCTGAGTTGCTGGGAATGCCTATGGCAATGTCCATGCCTGTCACAGATCTTGCACTCTCCTCTGCTAATGCATCACAGAAGGCTCTGTGGGTTATGAAACTGTCCCTCCTGATTGTCATAAACAAATACAACCAAACCCATGTCACTAAAGCACAAATTTTCAACCTTTCTCTTTTCCCAACGCCTAAAAGACATATACATACACACTCCATGTTTCTTAGGCACCTGGCTGCCACATTCAAATATTCTCTCTCACAAGGGTGGTGTAGTTATAGTTAGGTATATACCTATATATATAGTATACAACTTTTGTTTATTGTGTCATCTTCTTCATTGTAAGAACGTGTTGTAAAAAGTTGAAGAAATGTGGTGGAATTTTGAGTCAACCTCGGATTCATATGCTTCATAAATGAATGATGTAAAGTGAAGTGAAGCCATATATATATATAGAGAGAGGTGATGGGTTTAGGTTAGTTACCTTGAGAAGAGAGTTCCACAGTCACATCTGTACTCTCTTGTGCCACAGGTCTTTGAGTGAGCTTTCCAGTCTGATTGAACAGCATACTTCTTGGAGCACTTGTCGCATTTCCACTTCTTCTCGCCGTGCTTTCTGCAGAAGTGCTTCTTGATGCCAGTTAGGTCCCCCAGGGCCCTTGAAGGGTCGTGGTGGACGCAACTTGCTTCTGGGCACACATAAACCTTCTTCCTTATCTCCTTGCTCGTTCTCTGCTTCAGCTTCCATGGTAAATTGTGCCCTCTTCTGTGAAGTTGCAGATTCTGATCTCTTTGAAACCCTTTGTTGCAGATCTCACAGATGAACCTGTTTGTGGCCAAGAGAGTCTTTGGAGACAACGCCACAACTTCAGCCTCCGGGTCTGAATAAACAATTAACAAAATCCAAACACCAACCCAATTCAGATAAACAAGACAAGGACATACAACAAACAAACCAAAACCAAAACAAACTTTGGAAGTTTATAAAAAGAAGAAAAAAAAAACCTGGGTTGCCTGGAAGGTTTCTCTTTTTCTTTGGTGGAGCCTGGGTTTGAGTTGGTGGGCTAGCAAAGTATTGCTGCGAGTAATCAGAACCAATTTCGGTTCTGTTGCCTGAAGAAGCACTAGCTTCACCGGATGCAGAAGTCAAATTAGACATGGTTTTTGGAACATCAAATCAAATCCTTCATCGTCTTTTCTCATATTTGGACCTTTTTGAATTGTCACCAGCCATAGCTAGATCTGAGTTTTTCTTATGTTACTACTCTTGCTACCTTCTGGGATCGATCAAATGACACCTAAAACAGACAAGGAAAAGGCTGGAACTGGACTAGTGAGAAACGAACAGAACAAAGAGGCAAAATTGACACATATATATGGCCCCAACAAAGAAAAAAAATAGTATCAGTGAGAGAAAAATGAAAATTGAGAGAGTTTCTCTACATCTGTGAAGTGAAGCAAATACTATAAACTTAATTCATGGTTTCTCAAACTTGTTTGGCACCAACCCAAGAGACAATTCTTGTTTTTTGTTTTATATATACATACAAAGAAAATCCAGTGATATCCACACTATAATAATATGAACAAACAAAAAAAAAAAAAAAAAAAAGTATAGAACCAGCTACTCAAAGCTCAAAATCAGAGAGAGGGAGAGAGAGAGAGAGGAAGATGAGAAGAAGTAGTATCTCCCCTCTATGTCTGAGGCAGTGAAAAACAATACCAGAAACCACATACCAAGGAGAACCCTATGGCTAACTCTGACGTTGCGCTTTTCTGTCTTTTCCTCTGTTCTCTTTCTCAAACACCAGAAAAATCTTTTCCTTCTTTATTGTTTATAATATATGCTGCCTTTAATCAAGCTCAATTATTTTTTGCTACAAAGCTTTGTTTATACACAGTTCCCTCTCACTCCCCTTTCCCTTATATCGTAAAGTAAGCAGAAAAAAGGGGGTGGAAAAGCAAACCACGTAAAAAGAGAGTATCATTTGTATATGCAGATAGATAAATAGATAGATATAGTTGATATAGTTGTATACCACAGGCACTTAGAGAGAGAGAAGAACAGAGAAAGAGAATGACAGAAAGAGAGAGAGAGAGAGAGAAGTTCCCTTGTTGTGTTACTCAACATCATTGCAAGTGGACCCTCCTTGCTTTCTAAATTTTACAGTGACACACATGATTGATTCATTGATTAAATTCCAACCAGCATGGCTAAAAGCTTCTGAGTTCTGCCCTTAATTCTTTTTCTATTCTTCTCTCCCACACTTCCTCCCATCATCACTGTAACTATTGCTGCCCATC
>Ga0214543_1003490_pt1 | contig 30453 bp, 9 predicted proteins | sample CNSS2metaG_FD_160094 | JGI IMG/M metagenome (GOLD analysis project Ga0214543, IMG submission 160094) | Root nodule microbial communities from cowpea collected in UCLA plant growth center, Los Angeles, California, USA - CNSS2 | ecosystem: Host-associated > Plants > Roots > Nodule | place: USA... | reverse complement strand
ATTTAAAAAAAAAAAAAAAACAGACCTACGAACCACAATGCTGAATCGAACAATGGAGAGCAACAAAAACCCTAACTTTGGGAGGATCGTCTTCTCCCTTCGTCTTCTTCGATTTCACTACAACACACGTCTTCTCCCTTTTTCTCCTTTCTTCCTTTCTTCCTTTTCCCTTTCTTTCTTTCTTTTCCCTTTCTTCGTTTTTGCTTGCTCTGCGCACACCCACTCTCAAGAGAAAACCTACCTTCTCACCCTTTCAATTTTGCTTCCTCTGCGCACACCCACTCTCCAAAGAAAACCTATTTTCTCACCCTTTCAATTTTCACGCCCACACCCACTCTCCAAAACGTGCCACGTCTGAAGTAAAATGGTTTAGTAATAATTTTAATTTAAAAAATAAAATCCACCTGTGCATGCCACCTCATGGAATCAAATAAGGGGTCAAAAAATGGAGTCAGGATATCATTTTCCTTTTAGTAAATACTTATCAAAGAAACACATTAAAAACATGAACCATCTAATCTATCGCTACTTAGTAACATATTATAACAATAGCAAATTTAAATGTAACATGTGATGCAAACAAACCTTCTTGTATATCGAAATACGCACATGAATTGATTAAATGTAATGTATTTCAATATCAAATCATTTTTATAATACTATTGAAAATATATATATATATATATATATATATATATATATATATATATATATATATATAAACTTATTTTTATTATCTATGCCTATTACTAAACATAATTAAGTTTTATAACCCGTCTTGTAACTATGCTTTAGTATACACATTTTATTACCAATTTTTTTTATATAAATCATTTTATTATTTAACCATTTTCATTTTAGAATTATTTTCTTAAAATTTAATTAAATGCGAATGGTAAATTTTTCAAAAAATTTATTATATATATATATATATATTTTAAATACTTATAATAAAAATTAACTTTTTATCTATAACAATATATAAAGGGGATTCCCCTTTTTGCGTCTCCATTTCAAAATACCAATTTTGCCATTTAAATATAATAATTTATTAAACTTTTAAAAATTAACCGTTACTTTTACAAATTTTTTATAAAATCGGCTATCTCTGCTTATTCTCTTCTTCTTTATTTATCAATGGTTATTCTTTCATCTGTTCTGATATATTTCACTTTATTTTTAATAAATGTAATTTTAGTTTATATATTAACTTAATAACATTACAATATTATCACTTACTAATATAATATCACGCATATTTTAACAATATATAAAGGGGATTCCCCTTTTTGCGTCTCAATTTCAAAATACCAATTTTGCCATTTAAATATAATAATTTATTAAAATTTTAAAAATTAACCGTTACTTTTACAAATTTTTTATAAAATCGGCTATCTCTGCTTATTCTCTTCTTCTTTATTTATCAATGGTTATTCTTTCATCTGTTCTGATATATTTCACTTTATTTTTAATAAATATAATTTTAGTTTATATATTAACTTAATAACATTACAATATTATCACTTACTAATATAATATCACGCATATTTTAAAAATCATACACACAAGCACTATGCACCTGTGTTTCCGCCAGTTATAATAGAAAAAGAGTAAAAACATATGTTTCTTTAGTAATAATTTTTTTTTATAGTTATTAAAAAATACATGTAAAATAAATAATTTTTATATTTTTTTAGTGTAAACATATGTGTACATATATTATTTAAATATATATAATATTCTATTAATAAATGATAATATTTTAATATTATTAAGTTAATATATAAAATAAATTTATATTTATTAAAAATAAAGTAAAATAAATATAAAAATAATTTTTAAATGAATAAAAAAAGAAAAAAATAATTTATTAAATTTTAAAAGAATAAATACAATCATTTATTTACCATCTAAAAAATATAATTACACGGCATAGAGTATCTAAACCGCCAACACATAGTACCAGTTTGTCCCTGTCGCTCTTACAAATGGTGCTTTCTGATTGGTGGAATCCAAACCCTCATTTCATTTCACTTCATCTTTGTAATCAGTTCCTTCACAGTCAACCGCTCCAACCCATTCACTCCTATCCGAAATCCTTCTATTCTCACTTTCCCTTTCACCGGCCCTTCAAGTTCCCCGCTTCTCCACTCTGCGACTTCATTTGGACTTAATTTGGCGTGCATTTCACTGTCATTTCATTTCACTGCCATTCCGCCCTTCCCCTCTACCTTCGTTTTTTAAATTCGCCCTAAATTTCTCTGCATTTCAATTTCAATTTCAGTTCTCACTCTCTCTCTCCCCCTCTATGAATATTCTTCCCATGTTTCCTCGGTTCTACAGATGGAGATGGAAACTCTGAGCCTCATTTTTGCCTAATATCGCTTTCTTCTTGAGATTCAGTGTTTGGATTTTGTTGTTTTTCGTTTCGATTGACCCGAAACATCTCCTCCTTCCCGTTATTTTTTATCGGGTTTGGTATTCGATCTTCACTTCATCATCTCGCAATCGGTCAGTTTTCCTTCTCCGCCTCCAATTGAAACTCTTTTTTCATTCCAAATTTTAAGTTGATTGTGTAGGTGGATGAAACATGTGTATTTTTAGTGTGAAGCATGCTGATCATTTTTAGTGAATTATATTGATATAATATTTGATGATAATACTTTTTCGATTACAGCATAAGTAAGTTTTGATGCAGATTTGTGATTTTTTTTATTGTTTACAATTTTTAAATGATTTTTTTTTGTAATTTGTGCGGTAATTATGGAACGGTTTATTAGTGATATCATGCAAGTTTTTTTTTTATTTTTTTTTTGGACTCTGTTTGGAATAAGAATAATTTTCTCCTTTTCTTTTTATAATTTTTACTTCTCTTCTCTTGTGTGATTTTTTCTATGCTTTTGTGACAAGGTCTTAACTTTTTCTTTTGTCTTGTTTTAACTTTATTCAGTCTGCTTGATATGATTCTGATTCTGGATTTTATTCAGATCTTGTTCCATTGCTCAAGCTTTTCTGGAATATTCTCTTTTTTTTTTATTGTTTTACTTTATGGGTCGAGTACCATGCTTTCCTGGGTCTGTTGTTTGAACTTCAAGTTTTGATTTTGATGTCTAAGTTCTTCTGCTCCAGAGGTATGATTTTTATTATTATTATTAAGTGCATGTTTTAAGCATGTTTTTTCTCCATCTGTTGTATTTTGTGTGCATGTGTTGTTTTTTTGGAAATTAATACCATACTTTACTTAATTTTAATTTCAATGACAGTTGATTGTCCTGTAAGTGTTGTGCTAAGTTGTGTGTGTGTGGTTTTTGTTTTACTTATTCTATGTACTTTTTGTTTCATGACTTAATTGATATCCTTTTTAGCCTTTATATATTAACAGGTTAGGCGTTTTTGGGGATATTCATAGAAGTTCTTTCAGTTTAAATTTGTAGTTTGTTTTGTTGTTTGTTCTGACATCGATTACGACGGAGCCAAATATTTTTCTTCAGGGTAGAAGTATATGACATAAATATCGAAGGTTATGTGATTTTATTTGAATTTTGTAAGCTATAAAAGACTTGCACATGCTTCAGTGCATGCAAATAAATTTTTGAAGGTGTTTGTTTTTTAATTGGGCATCTATCTTTCTCTTTTGCTTTCATTCTCTGCTTGGTTTAACTACTATTTTAATTCAATTATATCTTTTGTCACTTATTAAATTCCATGATTATTAACATCCAGCTAACCGAAGCATGTGCCGTGGTCCAGAGAAATCAAAATCTCTATCAACACCATCTTCATCTGCTGTAGAACGTTCAACTAGAGCCGAAGACATGAAAGACCTAACTGTTTGTGCAGAAGATTCTTTTTCCTGCCTACTCGAGCTTGCTTCTAACAATGATTTTGAAGATTTCAAGTTAGCTTTAGATAGCGATATTTCTCTAATAAACAAAGTTGGGCTCTGGTATGTCCGCCAGATTGGATCCAAACAAATTGTTCAGGAGCACCGAACTCCTTTAATGGTTGCTTCAATGTATGGGAGTGTGGATGTTCTAAAACTTATACTCTCGTGTCCCGAGGTTGATGTCAATTTCTCCTGCGGGACAGATAGAAGCACTGCCCTTCATTGTGCTGCATCAAGTGGTTCTGTTAATGCAGTTGATGTTGTGAAATTGCTCTTGTCATCTGGTGCTGACATCAGATGCGTGGATGCTAATGGAAATCGTCCTGTTGATGTTATTGTTGTTCCTCCTAAGCTCGAAGGTTTTAAAGCAACTCTTGAAGATCTACTTTCAGATAGTGGTTGTGATGGGTCTGTTGGTGACTGTTTTATTCCAGTAGCAGTTAATTCATCATGTCCGGATTCAGCGACTCATTTTTTATCACCTGAAAATGGGTTGCCATCCTCTCCTATGGCGTCCAAGTTTACTGATACAACTGTTAATTCTGCCTCCGAGAAGAAAGAATATCCAATTGACCCATCACTTCCTGATATAAAGAACAGCATATATGCTACAGATGAGTTTCGCATGTTTTCATTCAAGGTTCGACCTTGTTCCCGTGCATACTCTCATGATTGGACTGAATGTCCTTTTGTTCATCCTGGTGAGAATGCTCGTAGGAGAGACCCCAGAAAGTTCCATTACAGTTGTGTGCCATGCCCTGAGTTTAGAAAGGGGGCTTGTAGACGCGGGGATATGTGTGAATATGCTCATGGAGTATTTGAGTGTTGGCTACACCCTGCCCAATATCGAACAAGGCTGTGCAAAGACGGTGTTAGCTGTAATAGAAGGGTTTGTTTTTTTGCCCACACCGCAGAAGAGCTGCGTCCATTGTACGTGTCCACTGGATCCGCGGTTCCTTCACCCCGTTCGTCTGCTTCTACTCCTAATGTCATGGACATGGCTGCTGCAATGAGCCTCTTTCCTGGTTCACCTTCGTCACTTTCTGCCTTGTCTCCATCTCCCTTCGCTCAGCAAATGTCTCCATCTACAGGTGGCATTTCTCACTCATCTTCTGCTTGGCCGCAGCCGAATGTTCCAGCTCTTCATTTACCAGGAAGCAATATTCAAACTAGTCGACTAAGGTCTTCTCTTAATGCTCGTGACATGCCGCCTGAAGACTTGGATGTGTTGCAAGATTTTGATGGTCAGCAACACCTTTTGAATGACCTGAGCTGTTTCTCTCAGCCCCGTCCTGGTGCCATTTCAGTTAGTCGATCTGGTCGGTCTAAGACACTAACTCCATCAAATCTTGATGATCTATTTTCTGCTGAAATTTCTTCATCCCCTAGGTATTCTGACCCAGCAGCGGCTTGTGTATTTTCCCCAACACACAAATCAGCTGTTTTTAACCAGTTTCAACAACTTCAAAGTTCGTTATCACCCATAAATACAAGTGTCTCATCTCCTAGGAATGTTGAGCATACTCTTTTACAGGCTTCATTTGGTGTCTCTTCCCCGGGAAGGATGTCACCGAGAAGTTTGGAACCAATCTCTCCAATGAGCGCCCGATTATCTGCATTTGCACAGCGTGACAAGCAGCAGCAGCAGCTGCGGAGTCTTAGTTCAAGGGATCTTGGTGCCCACAATCCTGTCTCAATTGTTGGGTCCCCAGGTAACTCCTGGTCTAATTGGGGTTCTCCTCATGGGAATGGAAAGGTAGATTGGTCGGTGAATGGAAATGAGTTAGGTCGATTGCAAAGGTCATCCTCATTTGAGCTTGGAAACAACGGGGAGGAGCCTGATCTGTCCTGGGTTCAATCCCTCGTGAAAGAATCTCCATCCGAGATTAAAGAGAAGTTGGCAGGTTCTGGTGGCCCTGTTGTATCTGCAGATGGGCAGAATTCCAATCCTCAAGTTGAGTCTATTGATCACTCTGTTCTAGGAGCATGGCTTGAGCAAATGCAGCTGGATCAGCTTGTAGTCTAATCAAACAAATTGACCGCTTCCATCTTGTGATAGGTATTAATTTCACAACGTACATATTCTTTTTGTCAATTTTTTTTTCGGTGGAGCAAGGAGAGGGGAATGTGATGATACTGAAGCAAGGAGAGGATGGCTGCAAAGTTACCGAATGATAATCTATTTTTTCCAATTATTTTGTCATTCATTATTTTACTAAAGGAGAGCTTTTGGGGGAGAGGGAGAAGAAAGCCTCTCTCTCTCTCTGGTGTCGATGATATCCTAGTAAAAGAGAAAACATTCTTCCAAAAATATCTAGTTTCGGGACTCTCTTTCCTTCATTTTATTCTGAGCCAAGCTTGATGGTTTTTATAGACAACCAGTAGCTTCATTTGTATTGAAGTTTATTTCCTTGTTTAGGAATATGTTAGTATATTGCTATTGCATGTATAGAGGGTCAGATTGTGTTTCTCAATAGATCATTGAATGTTTATTTCTGGCAGACCACTATCTTTCCATGGTTGTATAAGCCATGTATGTTGTATTGGTTATTATTCAAATTCAAGTAATGGCAATTTAATTGTTATTATCTACTTTCAATGGAAATTATAAGTTGAAAAAAGCCCTGTAATGTGTATTGGTTATTTTCTAATAAAATGTCGGGTTGTTTTTATGGTTATCTAAATTCAGCAGAAATTATGTACAAAATTGAAAAATAAATAACAGGGTTCTATTTTATATGTATTTTTTGGTTTAGGGGCCAAGATCTGATTAAGTCGCTAAGTCGCCCATGTACATGACTTGTGGGGATTTCCTGATGGAAGGGTGTTACAAGTTTTAGGATCTACAAGATCTATATTTTATAATTTTTTATTTGAATATGCATCTTGAAGTGATGATTGTTAAAATTGAGAAATTATTTTTTATTATATAAATACACGGTATTGAATACGATGTACTTTATAATTTTTAGATTCTCATCATATTATATGATGCACGTCTCAATTTTTAAGAAGTGACATTTAAATTTAAGATTATAGTTAAATTTCTATACTGAGAATATCCTCAATCAGGAAGGACTTATTGGGTACATGTATTGTATGTAAAATTACTTTTGCGAGGAGCTTAAATTCTGGTACACATAATTCCCCCTGGTTCTATTTCCGGTGATGAAAGTATATCTTTAGAATTTCATCATTTGAAATCCCTTTTTATGTGTTTGTTTACATATACTGTGTTTAAAATTGTCTGTAAATTTTTTTATTGAACACGTATTTCGAGTATGTGTTTTTCAATGAATATGAGGAGCCAAAACATAAAATGGTTCCGAAGCCATGTCTGGGATTTTTGCAATCTTTGTCTAAATAAACTCCGAGGTGAAGAAAAAAAAAATGGATGGATACATGTGCTTCATTTTGCTTAGAAGCACAAAGTTGAAGATGAGGGTCCTAGTCGAGAGGTGACTGGGCGGTGCATTGCCATAAAAAAGCAGGTGGGTAGATTATTATTGGGCCAAACATGAGTGATGGATGAGTTTTCCATGTTTGAGATTTGGGTGCTAATGTGATAACACGTGTCTTCATTTTCAGGATATGGGACAGTTGCAGGTTGACGTGAAGATCGCATTGATTATTGTGTTGATGGGGACCAAGGTTAGCTTGGATGATATATTTTGAACAAACACTTGAAAAGGCAAACGATAGATGGATACATCAATTGAATGGCAAATTCAGATGCGTCTACTTTTTATGAGCTGAGTACACAACTTGTAATTTTCTTTTACCATATTTTGCTTTGTGGGGTTCCGAACCAAGTTAATGGGTGTCGATTTCAAACTTCAAAATCTCATAATGCGACTTTTCTTACCTTGTTCACAGGAACAGAGTAAAACGCAGGACCATGTACTGTAAATCGGTGATTTTCTCTGGATGAGGATCAGAAGGACATGGGAAGTGGACCCACCCACATTAGGTATTGGGGTAAGCTGTTGCAGCATGTGCATTATTCATTTTTAATGTTGGTAGAGCCTGCTTTCTTTCAATTTTTATATTATCTGTTTGAAGTCACATGCTTCTGCGGACCCAGAAAAGTAATGAAACCCCAACACTCCATAATACTATATAATTTGAATCAGTTGCCATAAAAGTTTCACAAATGAGATTAATCTAACTGATCATGCTTACCCTTCTTTTTTTCAAATTCTGCACATGACAAAACTATCACTTAGCTTCGAAGAAATTTAGCAAAACTATCACCCACTGAAGTTCTGCTTTATTGGTTTACTTTTTTCTTTCCTGAATGGTAATGTGGAATAGATATTCTGATACACTTTGTATGATGGGTTGGTTAGCCAGGTAACAGGTTGGTAGGGTTGGGTTAGGCACACATTAATTAATTTAATTTTTGTTCAAAAGCTTAATGTTGTGGGTAAGGCATAGTGAAGACATTATTTCCCATAATTTAGAAGCTGTAGGGTTGAACAAAAAGGTTAAAAGGCAGCCATAGATTTAGGTAAAGGATCATGCTTGAAGTCCTTAGTGCTTGAGAAATCATTTACTAATGATTTCAAATCATGTAATTTCTCAAACAAATATAGTTTTTTCACATGCCTTTTGGTTGTGTACATGGTAAAAGGAAAAAGAAATGAAAAAAAAGAAGCAAGGTAAATATGGAAATTAGAGTGAAAATAATGAGTATATAATCCGTTTCCAATATTTTACTTTACAGGCCATAACCCACTAAAAAAAATGTTTATGTCAAGTCTGACAAAGATCTGTAGTAAAAAAGCTTCCCCACCAAATCATAACAATCATTTGGGAACTCTACTAAGCAAAGCATTAGTGGGGAGTGAAAAAGACCCACTCCACATTCTTTTGGGATACATATCCTGAACAGATTTTGTTATTCATACATTTTTTTAACGTTTTTAGACATATTTTTAATATATTTTTCATTAACTAAAAATTATTATTTTTGATATTTCATTTTCGTTTAACGAGTCTCACTCATTAATTTTATATAGTTTTTAATTGTTGTAACCCCTGATGAATAGTGTTAAAGCTCGTCCATGGGGTAAAATCACTGTCCGATTCAGGTAGTTTATAAAAGTTAAATAAATATTAGAGAACAAAAATTGTGATTTAAAATTTTGAAAAATTAAAGAAAATATTTTACAGAGATTAAAACTAAAACCTGATAAAATTTGCCAAAATTCGAAATATATTTTAACTATTTTGAAATATAAATCGCTTATGCCATATCAATTTAGAGTATCTTTCTGATAATTACAATGAGTTTCGAAATATATTTAGAATACATTTAATTTGAAACGGGTGTTTTGGAACGTATTGCATTCAATTTTAGAAGAGTTAATTATGTTGTTTTCGGAACATATTGCATTCAATTTTATGTTAATATTTTGAAAGTTAATTTGTGTTAAAATTTCTATTTTTTCTAACGATATAATTTTTTTAGTTAACAGTATTAACACAGTAATTTTACGAGTGTCATAGGTCAGTCTATCACAGTTAAACAGAGTTTTTAAAATATAATAAATTAATTATTTACCCCGTTTTTACTTGGAAATAAAATAAATCTTTTCAAAATGATTGTCTTAAAATATAAAAATTTATTTTGAAATAAATATTCTGTGTCATCATACAATAAAGATCTTCATTTCTTAATTCATGATAACACGAATAAGTTATTCTCCATATTTTAACATTAAGGGTGTGTTTGATTGGTCGAGAGTAGATTGTAAGGATGAATTTGTGTAAATTTTAGTGAATGAAATATAAATACCTCTTTATCTCTAAATTTATATCAATAATAAAAATCGAATTGGAAAAGTAAAATATTTTCTAATTCTCTACCTTAAGCTAACCGTGACTTGGAATTAATTTATTTTTTAATGAAATATTCTTAATACCTTTTTGAAAGGTCTAAAGTTTCAATACTTTAGTATCGAATTTGAAATATGATATTGGCCTTTAATATATTAATCTGATGTCTTCCTCCTTTGTAAAATTTCTTGAACAATGGAAATAAACTTTATATATCAGTTTCTTTCATGCATTTTTTGGAAGTTTAACGTTGTGTTTGCACGTGGTGATGACATTGTTCACACAAATTTTTCACATCAATAATTTTTTTCACAAACTTTTACTTCCAAATCTAATCATTTTTATCTTCAAATTCACTCAAAAAAACAACATAAATTATATTTCCAAATTTATTCAAATTCATTCGGTCATTTTACCTAAAATCTATCCCTTAATAAGAATTCACCCTAATTGTTAAGTTTCCGTCACAAGAAGATAGTTATCTTCTTGAATATTAAGTTTATGACTTTTTTTTTCATCCACATAAATTAACACACAAGGAAAATTTGTGAAAGCAAGCACGTTTTTGCAATTGAAATTATAGAAACAAATTGTAAAAAGCAAATATCTTTTCATTCTCTCCCTTAATCTGATCACAACATGAAATTAATTTATTTCTTTAAATAAAATATTCTCATCATCTTTCTTCAAATTTGAAAGGTATGAAGTTTTGACATTGATTCAACGTGTAGGATGTCTAATTTATTACTTCAACTCAAAAGGATTTGGGAACTTTTATAGTAGAGAGTATGAGAAGTGTTTGTTATATATGAGAAACATGCAAACCTTAATGTTGGAGTTTTCATTAGGAAGAATAACCATACATTTGATATGGGGATTCAGAAACTTTCACTGTTAAAAATTCTCATATTATACGAGAAATATGAGAATTAAAATAAAATTCATAAGAAATATAAGTTTTTTTAGTAATACGAGAAATATGAGAATTAAAACAAAATTCATAAGAAATATAAGTTTTTTTAGTAGTAATTTTTAAGGAAGTCGTCTAAATTTAGTTAATCTTTATTTTTTTTTTGAAGTTCATTCATTACATAAAAATCAACTAAAAGTCACTTGACTTTTCTTAGAAAAAAAAAAAGTAATTGAGTACATCCTTATTTAATACTCATATTCATGAAGACCCACCCATGTTGGTCTTATAAGCATGTGAAAGTATACAAAATTATACACAAGTGAAGGACACAAAAATGAATTCAACACAGAGGGATTCTAAACTATAATACTGGAAACAGAACATATAAGTGGTGATAATTCAATGGAGAAAATAACTAAAGCTAAATCACAAATCACAAAAAACATGATTAATTACTTTTGGTTTCTCAAACCAAAATCATGTGGATCCATGAATTTCTACCGAAACATAATGCAAAACTATATTAATATTCTAGTTAACAACATTGGAAGTTGATTGATTTTAATAGTGGATGATGTTCAATTCAGTCTCTAAATCCTGTGCTCTCATGCAAAGAATGATGACAATTGTCAATATTCATTTCGATTGGTACATTTCCATTTTTTTTTTGTAACATAAATTAAATAAAATAAAAAAAAAGAAAGAAGAAGAAAAAAATAAAGAGAAAAAAACAAAAGCAAAATCTTTCAAATGGACAAAAGATTCACTATGCTAGATTTGACTTTCAATAGAGGTTCTATACAAAAAAACAAAAACACAACTTCTTTTTCTGGCGTTATTGAAAGAGGAAAGATCGAAGATAACAAATTATTAAAGTAAATTGTACACCCATTTCTATATTTTCTTAAATTATACTGAAACATTCATTTTAAAAAATTTACACATTTTTATTTTATTTTAAAATCATTATATTATCCTTTTTTTCTTACATTTCATGTGGTCTTTTCAAGTTTTAAAATATTGCACTTACTAGGAGAAAGCATTGTAATGCTTGAAAAATCACGAAGTATAAGTGTAATTTGATAAAGCTTTTGGAATATCTTGTAATTTATTTGATTATTTAAACAATCGTTATACACATATATTTTGGAACGAAGAATAATTATCAAGCAAGCTAATAAACTTATATATCATTAATATAGTAAAAAAAAAAGTTGTTCACACAAATTAGCCATTATATAAATTAACTACAATATAGTTATCCTCTTTATAAAAATGTTCTACGGACAATGGTGCTATTAATAAAAAAAAGGTGGTGTAGAGAGCAAAAGGAGGAAGTTGATCACTAAACTTGAAGGTGAATACAATCTGAAAGTTGAAAAAAATGGTTTTAGAATGTACAATTTAAAAGTTAGAATTGTGTTATGGATTATACAATTTGAAAATCATACTTGTGTTCTTGATTACAAAATTCGGAACACATTGTTTTGAAGATAAATTTTAATTTTTAAATTGTACAATCCGAAAGTTATTTTTTATGTTTGAAATATACAATCCAAAAAGTAAAATTGATTTCTAAATTGCACAATTCAAAAGTTAAAACTTGTTTCAAAAAATGTTTGGGATTGTATAATATAGAACACATCATTCTTCGATTATACAATCTGATTAGGGGTGACTTTAATCATCTGATGGGGTGCAAATGGAAATTATGTGGTGCAAAAAGAAACACTCCAAAATCTTAGTATAGGTTTAATGAATCATCACTGTTCTAAGTCGTTTTCATTGGAAAAGTCATAACTTGATTAATAAATCCAAGATGTAAATCTTATTAAGGCTCATGAAAGTGTATTTCCATTATACAAAATTTAAAAATTTGAATTTTAAATGTTAAAAATATGTTTATATCTTAAAAATGCTTTCTTTTTCAACCAAAATATAAATGAAAAATTATTAAAATGTAAACTTTATAAAACTCATGTATTATATTTTAAGAATGATATAACACAATGAAATTTAAAAGGAATAAATTAAAAACTAGTGTTCCATAACTCTTAAAAGAGTTATTATGATACACTTTAAATGTTTTTAATATTATTTTAAAAAATGAACTTTAAAAAATTTAATCTTATAAAGCTAGTTTGTGTTGTTACTATTTTTCAAAGAGAATTTATGTTTTTTTTATGATGTCCATAGAATAAATGGAAATTAAACAAGACATAGATATTTGTATGAACTTGATGTGAGTCAAGCTAAATGTGTTAAATGTCTCACATTTAGTTGAATAGAATATTAATCTAATTTATTAGGCCATGTCTGATGTGTGTGATAGTTAAAATTGTTGTTTTGTTGTCGCGCTTGTCGATTAAAATACTAATTTAGTCAATTAGATTAATTTTGGAACATGTACTTGAGTTTTGTCATAATTTATTTGATTAGCTAGATAACCTAATCAACTAGGTATTCCCTGACAAAATCCTATTCAAATAGTCAGATCACTGCACCTGGTAAGTGGAACGTTTCTTTCAACCAAAAGAGAAAAGAAAGTGTGCTAAGATTTTCTTGGACCAGTTTCTGCATCAGTGCTTAAGTGATTATCAAGATCTAGTGAAGAGAGTGTAATATTGACACCAAAGCTGCATACTGAATCAAGTGTTATTGTTCCATCACTGCTACTGTTTTAAACTATTTTTGTGATTTCTTGAATCTGAAATTCTGTCTTCTATCATTGTGATTGTGGTAGTTGTTTGTAATTGCTAAGAACATTACAATTTTTGCATTTCTTGAAGGGGTGTTTCAAGAAGTGTGGTTTTAGAGTTTATGAATTGCATAAGGGATTCTTGTATTCCTTCTCTTGTTGTTATAGTGGAATTTCTAGTGAGGAAAGCTAGAGACCGGATATAGATTCAATTGAATCGAACCGGTATAAATTTTGTTGTCTCTTGTGTTTTCTTTTCATTCTCTTTTAATTTATGCTAAATATAAATGTTAAACAATATGCATTCTTAAATTCCTCTTGTCAATTGGTTAAAAGATTTCATAAAAACTGTTTTATAAGTATAAGAACAAATTAAAAGTTTGAAAAACCAAATATTTATTTCTCTTATTTTCTTTTCCTCTTGTATTTGATCAAAGTGACATAGGGATGAAACGAAAAAGTGATAAATGTCCTTAGAACTATGAATAACAGAAAAGTAATTTATTTGTCTCAAATATGTATACGTGCATTGAGTTTACATAGTAACAGTAGGAAGAATACAAAATATAACAATGAGTGGTAGAGAATACATTAAACAGAGACCATAGGTCAAAAATAAAAAGGAAAAAAAACCAAACTTTTAAGATATGACACTTACACTTGTAAATCGCCTATTCAATATAGAATATTAATAAGACTATGACCATTGTAGAGAACAGAAATTATGTCTTGGAAAAAACTGATCCTAAACGATGAAAACTGATACAAAACAACATATTTTCTTCCCATTTTGTTTTGTTAGATTGCATCATCAAGACATCATTGAACGTCCTCTCAGAAAACGCCATGGTCCTGTTCCTGTTCCCATCCTGCATTTGCATTGCATGTGTATGATTAAGCACAAGTGATTCAGATCTTAATTATTGCCTATTTTACAATTTCTATGTTTTTCTGCGGTTTGAATGGATACAATTTGATGGATTTATATATTTCATACGTATCTATAATAATATATAAAGATGATTCCTTCTTTTGTGTTCACTTTTCAAAATACCAATTTTATCCTTTAAAATATAATTATTTATTAAATTTTAAAAATTGACCGTTATTTTTATAATTTTTTTATAAAACTGTCTATTTCTGCTTTTTCTCTTTATTATTTATTTATCAACGATTATTCTCTCATCTTTTATGATATATTTATATATATATATATATATATATATCACTTTATTTTTAATAAATATAATTTTATTTTATATATTAACTTAATAACATTACAATATCATTATCTACTAATATAATATTATGCACATTTAATATTTAAAAAATACGTACACAATATTACGCTTGTGTTTATGCTAGTTGATTATTAACATATTGTAGTTATATATGTATAAAATATTAGTCTTTTCTATCCTACTCTTTTGATGTTATTCTTCAATTATACATATAATAACTCTAAAGAACTTATTTAATTAATTGTTTTCAAGTTTTGTCATTATATTATGACCTTAATTTTGATATTGTTTTTATAAAAAAATTATTTTATTAACATATGAATAATCTTAGATGTAATTTAAAAATAATTATTTTAAATTTCAATATCTAACCATGCATCATTCATGATGCATGGTGATTGTGTAAGATGATATTACACTGAGAAAACATTTTAATTAAATTATTACAATATATATTAGACTTGTTCGGAGAAAATTTAAAACTTTTTATAAGCTGAAATTACCAATTTATGCAAAAGTTAAAAAGAAAATTGAAAAAAAAAGAAGATAAAAAATAACTTATACAAATTAATTCTATGTAAATAAAATTAATTTTAGCATCTCTAGAAGTTGGTTTCTTTTTTCTTAATTTTTTTTAAAGTGCTTATGGAAAAATTTCTTCCCACCTCTTCATTATAAACCTTAATTATAATATGCTGTATGCTATGTTATAATATGTAGTATTTTTTTTATATATATATATTTTAAGGCATGTTGGGATCAATTTTTTGTAAGTTAAATTAGGTTATTAACAATTATAAAAATAGAAATTTATCAATATTATATGCATAAACTAATTTTGATTTATACAAAAAATTGATAATTTTTTTTTAGAAGGTGGTAAAAACATGGTCTAAAACAAGGAATAATTTTTACCTCCATACACCAGCAAACATGCGAAGACTCATATATATGGTTAGTGCAATCCATAGTCCCACAAATCCTTTGCTCTTAGAGAGAAGGAACAGTGAAGCAACACTTGCTAATGACACAGTAACCTGAGAACAATTTCATAAAAAATATATAGCTTAATAAATTTGGACATTAATGCCACATTAGAATCTTTAAAAACAAATCATGGTAGGTGAACTTGCCAAGGAGTATGCAGAATATGCAAAATCAGAAGCGCCATAGTTCACACCATCAAAGACAAAGGCTAATGAGTTGATTGGTTGTGTTGCAGCAACAAACTGGTGAGTGATATGAAATTTATCAGATAAAAATCACACACAAATTATTTGTCAAATTCTTTCTTTGTTGTTGTTACTTGTTGTGCGTGATATAAACTTTCTGATATGTGTTTCATTCTTATAATTTATCAAAATGATTCCTTGTAGTGAAAATGATGCAGAAATATGATTTTGTACCGGGAGTCCTATTCTGATTAAGTGCACAACAAGAACACTTTTGGAGAAGATTCCAGCTCCAAAGTATAAACCAACTCCAACTGCAAGAGAGAGTCCAACTCCTAAAACAAAACTCATCTGAAGCGTTCGTGTTGCAGCAGCAATCACCTTTTCATAATCTTTCTCAGCAAAGGAACAAGCTAGAATTGCCTGTGTGATATAGTGAAAGTCATTACTAACACTCATTTCATCAACAAGTTATACAAGACTTTCTCTTTTTTCTGTATGCATAATAATGTGAATAGTAAGATTTAAGCTCATGATCTGATGCAAAATATTCAACCTTTGTTACATGATCACATTTTATGCTGCAAGTTCTACATCTACTAGAGATAAGACCAATATAGAATATATAACTGATATATATATATATATATATATGTATATATATATATATATATATATGAGCAAGAAAAATGTTTATGTACCTGTACAGCAACAGCTAAACCATCAGCAAGAAGGGAAGATGTGAGCCACACCTGCAAGCAGGTTTGGAAAGCAGCCATAGGAATTGGGCCAAATCTTGCTGCTAATGAGGCTGCCAAGGTTTGGCAGAATGTCACAGCTACAACTCTTGCCAACAGAAGACCACCTATTGAAATTCAAGATGAACTTTAGCATGAGTTTGGTCACTAATTAAACAAGAATTATCTGTTTTGTGTTCTTATTTCTAGCAGAGGAGAGTGAGATTTCAGTTATAGTACAGAAATCAAAACCAAAAATGTTGAGTTCAATGCCATCCACCACATACCATTTTTAAGAAACCTGAAAATCTGCAAGTCCTTGATACTTGGAGGTACAAGATCCACTTTTCTAGTTAATATCAACAAGAGGGCCAATGCCATCACATACCTAATCAGAAAGGGTCAACATTTTTGTAAGTTCATGTTATGGCTAAATGAAATGCTTGAACACTACAAGGATGAAACAAAGCAAGACTTACTGAGAGAGCACATGTGAAATGGCTGCACCTTTGATGCCCATTTTGCAGTAGAAGATAAGAATTGGATCCAAAGCCACATTCAATGCATACCCCGAAACTAATCATGAAACCACACACACAAGATGAATCAAGTCAAGCAAAAATTTGACTAATGTGCATTTTGAACTTTTGAGGCTTTTACTTTGTCTCCATTTGAACCTACCAATAACATATAAAGGAGTTGTAGTGTCCTTGAATCCTCGAAAGATTCCTTGCATGGCCAAGGAGAGAAGCACTGCAGGAGCACCTAAAGATCTCAATCTCAAGTATTTAACAGCTGGATTTAGCATAGGAGAATCCTACACAAAGAGAAATAGCTTCACTTCAGTAAAAGATTAAGAAAATGCCCTCTAGAAAATCAAGTAAGATTTGTTACATATAACTCATATATGATGATAATTACATACAGGTTTCAAACCCATTGCAGCTAATAGAGGTTTGGCTGCAAATATAAGAGTTGCAGCTTGAAGGAGACCAAGGATTGTGCCAAAAAGTAGTGCTGTTGATGCAGAAGCAACGTGTCGCTTCTTCCTTCCAGCTTTTGACACACTCTTGTTACTACTACTGCTAGCAGAGGTAGATTTGCTGACACCAGTATTGCAATCTGATAAGGAAATTTGTTATTGTTGAACTAAAATGGGAGAACACAAACTTTCATATATACTCATACATAATCTTTATCATGATGAATTTCCTATTCTAAGCTATAATGTTTGTCATGTGTATTATTAGTGTATACATCAAAATAGAAAGGCAAAACCAGAAAGTGACAGAAAGTACCATCCATTTCCACATTCTCAGTTGCACAACCTTTTGCCACGAGCTCGCTTGAAGCACTTCTTGAAGATGAAGATTCTGTTGAAGTCTCATTGTGTTCCTTGGATGCTCCTTTCTCTAAATCTTGAACCAATTGATCCTCGGGCCTTACCTCCTTGGACTTGGCCTTAATGTTTTCAGTCAAATTCTTTTCTTTGTTGATTTTCTCGATGGTATTTTCCTCAGCCACAAAGGAAGTCGTGATGCTAACCAAAGGGAAGATGGTAATTCTTGAAGCTTGGTTGAACAAAGCGATGGACACTCCTGCTGCAGCAAGCTCCACAGGCCCTAAACACATCAACAATAAAAAGTCAGTGTAAAAAGTAAGCATTTAGTCTGTAGAGACTGTTCCTATGTAGGGACCAAATGATATACTAGACCTTCCTATTATGTTACACCGCATCTTGTTAAAGAGTAGATTTTAAGTCTAACTTACAAAACCGACTTGTAAAATGAAATTTGTAGTGACTTATATATTTGTGAATTAACCTTATAATCGACCTGACACACTGAGACATATACATTTTATGTATAAGAATAAACATTAATGGTGGTCCAATAAAGGTTATGATAGTAAACGAAACAATAGATTAAACTGATTAGTGCAATTTACATGTGTTTGTGTGTCTTTTTGTGAAAACATCACATAATGATGACAAGGAAATTAATATACCCAAGTGGCCTATGAATGCTGTGTCTATGAGAGAAGCAATAGGATCAGCAGCAACAGCCAGTGCAGATGGGAATGCAATCCCAAGTATCTCCTTAGCAATGGAGTCCATCTTGAAAACATGTCTGCATATGTTGTTGAACCAAGTGTTAGAATTTTGCAGTCACATATTTGTTTGTTGAATGATGTTGCTCCTCCATGAAACAAGTGTGATAAAATATAAGGGTACCTTGCATCTTTGAAAAAAACTGAGACAGGCAGGTTTCTGTTGTTGTTCTTTGGTTCATTACTTGAGCTACCATTCTCGTCCATGATGATGTTTCCCTTTAAATCTCAACAATCTGTCAAGTTTTGAGTTTGAGGTCGTTCAGTGTTTTCAATCATCAAAAAAGAAAGAAAAAAGTGTTTGATATAGATCTCCATGCAGGAAACTCAAGCTTGTTCTTCACACCATAAATAAACTATGTATTGTGCTCTTTTGACACAGATCACTAAAGGAAAAGTCACCTATTTATGGCAATGTTGCTGATACGCAAAAACAACATAAATTAATGTCGATTTAAGTGTTGCAGAAATCAAGGAGTGCTGAAAAAAAAGTTGCTGACAAAAGTATCATCACTATTGCAGTTTCAACCTTCCTCAGATGCGTTTTAATAATGTCTTTCTTTCTGTGATGAAACAACTCTTTCAAACATGAATTAATTGACATTCAGATGAAACAACAGTTCCCAGTTACAGCAAAGAAGTTCTATTTTTTATTTAATGTTTAGTTGTATATGATATATGATGACATTTACCTTTTAATCTCTTGTAATATCTACTTAGATCAAGAATGTATAATACATTAATTAATGTAAACAAATGCTTAACGAATTGCAGGATTTACAAGTCAGAACATGTCAGTTTCTTTCTTTCAAATAAGATAAAAGGTAAAGCACTCATGAATAAGACACAAGTGTTGGAATCTTACACCATTATGCATATACTTTTTGATATTCATTATAGATCCTAAATCTAAACTTTGAAAGTCTTCTAACATGGTATTACCTACCATCTTTCATTTATAAAAAAAATAACAGAAAATTAATCAACTGTGTTAAATTTTATCATTTTTAAAATATTTTCCCAAAAATATCACTTTTAAACAAAAAAAAAATATATATAGACAATAAGGTTATGCATTTAATAAAATTATGGTATTTTAATAAAAAAGTATTATTAAATGAAGTAAAATAATTAAAATTTTGCTTATATTTAAACAAAAAAGTGCTCTTTTGTTTATACATGAGAATATATGATGGGGGTACTTCTCCCCTTCCCATTCATAAGAAAATAATCCACACCTTGTTATTAATTTCATAAAACCAAAAATACATATAATAATGATGCACAAAATATTAGAATTAATTAAAGTTTCAGTACTTTAAGAAAATTAACATAAAAACTGAGTTGCATGTGAGATAAAAAAATATTTTTATGAATAAAAAGATAGGAGTTTTACCATAAAAAGTTATATTTTCTTCTTGAACCAAGCTTACTTTACTTTTAAAATATTACTTCATATAATAAACAAAACAAAGTTTTTACGATAAATAATGAATTTTGCAGTTAATTTCTTACAAAATGATAAAATTACTTAATCTCGAACTCCATTTTAATTAAAATTAATTTTTATAAATCACCCAAATACAAGTTAATGATATAAGATGTGAATAAATCATGAAAGTCAATTTTCTACCTATAAGAGTCCATATTCGTAAGAAATAAAAATAAAATTCAGTAATCATTTAAAAGTTTCACACCCTATCCTGTTTTGAAAGATTTTTTTTTTTTTATTTATCAAAAATGAATGACAATACAATATGTTGAAATTTATGTATGAAGAAAGAAAAGTTCATTAAGCAACGAATCTAAATCCACTTTAATGCCTATTTTCTAGTAAAATAGAAAGAAAGCTTACGCACTTTAGTGATTTGAATTTGGGATGAATTAGAACCTACACATAAAGTTGTTTTTCTATTATAATAATAATAATAATAATAATAATAATAATAATAATAATAATAATAATAATAATAATAATAGTGATGAGTAGTCAAATATACAAATCCATTGAAAAGGAAAAGAAAATGCAATGGCGTCACATCCTCATGAAAATGATAGAAAAAGTTTAAATTATAATATGTTGAGTAAAAAAGTAATATGTTTTTTTATTCATATATTTGAAATAATTTTGATGATTATTTTTTTAACAATTCAAAATATAATAAAAAAGCCTGTATAATGTTTCTATCCAATAGTTGGCTTTTACCATTTTACCATATGAATAGCTTATTTCGTTCTTATAACTTAATAGAAAAGATTAAATATATTTCATTTGTCATATAAAAAAACTTCACGCGCTCGTTTTAAAAAAAAAATGTTTTACATAATTTTCATAAAATACAGGAATAAAATAAATATATTATTTACTTTAAAAAGACAACGATTTTTTTGAATAATTTAAAAATAAAAAATATATTTAGTATATAGTAATTACACTTACACATAGTTGTGTGTGTGCACGCACCAAAATAACACGTATGACTGACTAACGTATAATACTAATCCCTTACCTTGTTGGCCACTGTTTCTCCACTATGTCAAATTAAACTCAGTTCTTTATAAGTACTTAAACACAAACAAATAGCAACAAAACTTGTGAATTTTTAACCAAGTTAATGTGTTTGTCATGGATACTTTTGCCATAATTTTCAAATTATTGAATAAGACAACTATATCTATATTATATAGAGTTAGTAACACAAAAAATATATGGATTTGTATAAATCTGCAATTTTTGGTTTTAGTTTAGAGAATTCATTTAACTCTGTTAAATAATTATAGTATAAATGCCATATTATATTTTTAAATCTAATGAAGAAGGAAGTTATTAAAATGAAATTAGATACTTAAAACTATAAAGAATAATATGCATATTTCTATAGAAATAAAAAATTATAATTAAAATGAATAATATTCTTTGTATTGACAAGTGAATTTTGAGATGTGATACAAATTTCTAAAAGAGGATAATATTTTACAAAGAAATTAAAATGGATCATCAAGAATAAACACTATATTTTAAAACAGGGTTAAATATGTTTTTGGTCCTTAACTTTCGGTGGAGATTGGAAATAGTCTCTCCTCGAAACTTTAGACTAATTTAATCCCTCAATTTTGAAAATGTGTGTATTTAGTCCTTTTAACCAAATTCTTTTGAGTTTATTTGACGATTTAAAAGCATTTCATGATATTTCATGATAGTATTTAAGTCGTTTACATCGTATAATTCATTTTCACTTCAATGTTTACTTAGAAACACGTTTAAAACGTCACATAAACTTAACAAAATTTGGTTAAAAAGATTAAATTTACCCATTTATTAAAGATGATGAACTAAATTGGTTTAAAATTTAAAAAAAAGACTAATTTTTAAGGAACTAAAAATATATTTAACCTTTTAAAAATATTATTAAATGAGAGAAAGAAGAAGCATATATATAATAGATGATGTGTTATTTGAAGAGAGATTAAAACCGTACATTGGCCCAAAGAAAATGGAACAAGGTTTAACATTGTGATTTACATATTGGTGGGTCCCCCAACCTAATCCGTACACCACCAATGACTTTCCACATTCTCCATCAATTGCATCTCTCAAACATTGTGATCACACAAATTTTCCACTTATATAAAACCCAATTTCACATCATTTCATAAATTACACTAAATGTGCATGTATTCCTTTTTCATATAAATTCTTTATATAAATATTTTTTCAAATATGCATTTGCTTTTCACTTAAAAAATAAGCTTAGATATTTTGTTATTGTTGTGGTCAATTGTTAGGTGTAAAAATGTCTACTTTTACCCTCCCTTTTTAGAATCCTAAAACAATTACTAAATTAATCCACATGTGTATGAAAAAAAAATACAAGAAAAAAAGTTTATTTACAAGTTACCAATTAGATAGCATGGAAGTTGATCACCTTTAGATTAGAGGAGTGACTAATTTAGCCATTTGGTGTATTGTGATGTTGAATTCACAAAAGTTATCACAATAATTTTAAGCTTTAGTATGCAACTAAACCAAACAATCATGGTAGGTTTTTTAATTAACACACATTGTTTTTTTTTCTTCCTAGTGGCATGGTTCCATAAAGAGCTTCCCCATTTTAAAACAAGGATTTGTAATGTGGAAAAAGCAAAAGCATGTATCTTTATCTCATTGAGTATACTTTACCTCTTCACCATTTTCACTTCATAGAATAACAAGAAGAAGAACGAAGAACTTAGCACATAAATGTGAAGGTAAGAATTAAATATATGGATATCAAAGAATAATAGAGAAGTTTTACTTTCTGATATTTTGTGTATAAGAGTTGAGGCATCCCTAATATATCGATTAATTATTGTAGATAAATAAAATCTAACATATTCAATAAAAATGTGAAATGAAATGAATTGCATTTAGATGAGAAATGCAAGGAGTTTCATTCCATAACATACCTTGTATTCCTAAAGAGGTTTGTTCTTCAACCTTCCACCAACTCTCTCAATGCTTCTTCTCTCAAACACTAAGATCACAAACTTGTTACATGACAAACCCAACCTACACCACTCCCCTTTTTATAAGTACCCTTTGTCCCACTGTTTTCCTAGGTATTTAAAATATGTATGATTCACACATGAGAGAGATAAGGGTTGAATAATATTGTTTTTTTGTCAACTTGTTAATTTTTAAAAATGGTTTAAAATGGCAGAAAAAAGAGGAAAATTAGTGATCGAAAGTGTGAAGTGTGACACGTATCGGCATGCCAACAACAATTTACAGGTGTTGGTTTTGGTGATTAAGAAATTGTGGTGTGTGTGAAGCAAAGAGAATGAGAAGAGGAAATGTTTGATAAATGTCCACTATGATAGATTGATAAGCAAGGTGTAAGGTGAAGTATAAAATATTGTTCTACTTTATGCTACAAATTGTGGTGCTTTTCATTCGTTGCTCATTGGGAATGAAATAGAGTAGCATTGTGGGCTACGTGTGAATCCCATTAAGCTCCAATATCCCAATCTTGGAAATTAAATTGTACTACCACAATCTGACCTAATTTTTTCTGGTTTCAATAACATGCACATATCACCATTTTCATTTTTCGTGTACGTGGGGAAGTCTTTGTCTTCTCTTATAAAAATAAATAAATTTATATGTGAGGTAAGTTCTAGAAGTCATAGTAGTGGGTGGTTCGTTAGCGGCTCAATATCGGGTAGAACAGAATGTCCAAGAAAACTCGCTAGGATAGGTTCTAAACTTAGCTTTGATGTCATATTAGAAGTAAGTTTTTAAACCTAACTCAACCCCACAAAACCGACTTGTAAGGTGAGGTTTGCATCCTACTTATATATATTGTGAATTAACTTTATCTCTAGTCCGATTTGAGACTTCCAAAATATTCTAACGAAATTTGTTGTTTGTTATGTTTATCATAATATTCACTCTCAGACTGATATTAAATCACCTATTGTTTGAAATATATATGTCTCGACATAAGAAAAATATGTTAAAGATTTCACATCAATTAAAGATAAGATAACTTTATAATATATAAGTGGATGTATCTTACAAATTCGTTTATAGAGTTAGGATAAACTTAAAGTTTATTTATTAAGAATAATTATTTTATTTTTCTGCTAGAAGTTTTTAGAGAATTTTTTCTTATTCAAGCAAAGTACAAAATTTCTGGTAAATAGAATCACCTCTTAACACAAAATGTCAAAACATTACGTGAATTTATCATATTTTCTTCTTCTTTTTTTGTCCCTTTGTTACTATAACTTCACATGTGAATTTCTCATAATGATGAAGCAATATAAGGAGTTTTATATCTCTTGTTTGATACTAATGTAGATGTTTCCTCTTTTGCTGAATCAAGTTTTTCTTGGAGATTAAAACTATAGCAAAGATATTCTCTAAGAAATATTCTTGTTCAATGTATGGCTGATGAAATTTCTGTTTTCAATACTATACTTATGTATATTTATACTTTTTTTTAATTTGAAATTAATCACTTATTAAAATCGAAAGAATTTAATACTTGATGCACTCAATTGGTAATAAACTAGTAAACAACTTGCGCATTATAATATATATTCTCTTTTTTTAATAAAAGTGAAAAATAAATAAGAGTTTGGTTATGTATATAAATAAAAGCTTGCACTCAAGGAATATAGAAAAATTAAAATAGTTAATATGGAAATATAGATAACAAATATTTCAGATAAAAAATATATGACAATATTAATGCAACCAATTAACAAAATTAAGTTAACAAAGTTGAGATTTGCACAAAATTTAGCATTTTAATATAAAAGGAAATTTTTAAGGAGAGTATTGTTTTTACTATATTGCACATTGATTTTAACTCTAGCATATTTTTAACATAATCTCTTTTACATTTGAGATATACATATTTCATGTGTAAGACTAAATATTAATGAGTGGTCTAATAAATTTTTATATCATAAGTATAACATATTTTTACAAAATTAACTTGTAATTGTATATTATAATTTAACTTTATCTTTACTTATTAAGATTTTCAACTCACTTTTTCATGTTGAAATATTGACATCTCAAACATGGTATTAAATATTTGTAGACAACAAGTCTTATAGTGAATAACATAATATATTTACAAACCTAGAATAAATTTTGATACCATATTAAAAAATTATAATTTATTATCACAACATCGATTTACAAAATAAATATCACTTCTTATATACTATAAATTGATTTTATTTTTAACAAAATGATACAATATTTTCTTGCTAATTCAATTAAAATTTTGAGAATTGACATAATAAGTGTTTATATGAGTAACATCTTATTTTTTTTTAAATGTAAAAAATAAAAAGCTACTATTACTAATTCTTACAAAAAGCAGATCCTTTTATTTACATATAAAAGTTATGGAATCAAAAGGTTAACATTAAAGCATATGCTCATGTCACTTTATATCACTTTGGTCCTAATGATATCATAATCATAATAAAAAGTAATCACACAATAATATCTAAGTTGGAATTTCCACTTTTTCCCGTGGAAGCCGCGTGCCCTAGATTATTAAATTTAATCTTCAATTAACTTTCGTGTGGAAGGCACACGATGCTACCCATTACTTCATTAAATTATTACATGCAAGCATTAGTACTAATCAAGTTTATCAACACTAAAATAACTTTAATCATATACAATTCAAACAGAATATTCTTTTTATGTTATTTATTCACTGTATTCAACAAATGCAACACTTTAAAATATTACGACGAATCCAAACCATAAAAAGTATTGTCATGCTTCTTTGTAAAGATGGTTAAATGTGGGTTTTAAGTCTTATTTAATTCCACAAAATTGATTTGTAAGATGAGGTTTGTATTTCAGTTATATATTATAAAATTGTTTTATCTCTAGTCGATGTAAAATTTCCAACGAAAATTTTCATAAAATAAGTTTATTCGTAATAAAAGATTATTAATTTGTTTATAGTTATTAGCTTTAATTTATGAAAAGTTAATTTTATATTTTTTTGTTCTTTTTTAAAAAAATTGTGGAAAGTTTCGTCCAATCCTATCAAATACGTACATCGATTAAGATTGTAAGTGTATTTATACTTTATAGAAGAACTGAGTTGGTTTTTCCACTTACTTTTTACCTTGGAAGACACGCACTCGTGCTATATAAAAAATAAAAACAAACACTTTTTTTTTTTTGTGGGGAACAAACGAAGATTAAAATAACTGGTTGATGAAAAATTGGTGAACCAATTAGTTCACAATTGAAAATATCAGTGGAGCAAACAATTGATAAAGAAAAGATTGAAAATCAGTGACAGCTGCAAAACAATTTGAATAGTTTTTTTCTTTTTGACATGAATAAAGTTAAAGTGTAAAATCTACACTTAGATTATTATGGTTTAGTTTTTAACTTACAGTGCATACACTTTTTGTTTTATAATTTTAAAATAACTTACTTGATTTTAGTAATAATTAACATTAATTTTTTTAAAATAATATGTTAGAAAATTTTTAGTTTTCATGTACTGTTAGCTTAATTTTTTTTCACACTATCAACTAAATATAAATTATTATGACACGACTTTTAAATAATTATAATCCAAACTAATTATTATGATTACTATAAAAATATATATCGTATAACAATATATGGTTAAGTCAAGAAGAAAAATCTTAAATTTATGATATATATATATATATATATATATATATATATATATATATATATATATATAATACAAATTTTTTTTTTCATTGTCTACAAAAAAAAAAACTTTTATGTTATTATGAAATGTGCAATTACCACTCAATAATATGATTAATTCATTATTTGATTTTAAATTAAACATTGTCCTCACTAAATTATTCCATTTAAAAATGTCGGTGTATACATCCTTTTGGTACATTTTTATCTCAAGAATAGTTAATTATCTTTTATTATAAATTTTAAGTTTACTTAAGTTTAAAGTTTTTCAATTGAGTGTCTACTAAATTATTTTTATTTATTGAGTATTTAAACTTTTGTATTTTTAACTAAATCTTTGTAATTTAATTTTTCATAAATGAATGACATGATTTGTCATAATAAAAGTATATGTGTCTAGGTATTTGTGGATACAATTTACTATGGGTAGTAGGTGAAGGATATAAGCAAGTAGCAAATAATTTAATTAATGCTTATAAGTGGGTCGGGTGTGAATATCATATTACTCATACTTTCAAAGATTCATTACCGGTAAAAAATTAAAATTAAAATTTAATTTATATTTTATTAGGTTAAATTTAATTAAAATTAAAATTTAGTTTATATTTTAGTAGGTTAAATTTAATTTACATTATACTTTATTTTTTTTTGCAATTTTATTTTAAAAATCTATAAATTATCTTTTCTTAAATATTTATGGGTATCTATGGATATTTACAAGTATCTTTTAAATGGTATCCAGTAATTGGATAAATAACGAGTTGGATTTTATGTTGCAGGTCAAGTAGCGGGTAAGCACTAGTACCTACCCAACCTATTGTCATCCTAGACGTGACTATTATCTTGTCTCATCATTTTATTTACTTGTTTTGATCATGTCTCAATAAATATGAAGTTTTGTAATTAATATAAAATAAAGTTACATATTATTTTACATTAATCACAATATTATTTTATATGAACCACATGATCTCACATTCTTTGCACATGGAGATGAGTAAATAAGATGATGAAACAATTTATCAGTCTTACCAATCGGTTAATAAACAAAATTAAATTATAAAAACTTAATTAAAACATATTATAATTGTACATATACTCAATATATAAAAAAATTAATAACAATTCAATTAAAAGTACTTAAATTTATGAATAACTTGAACCTGAAAATTTTGTATTAAATTAAAGTTGAACTATACAATGCATATGAACCTAACATATGACGACATAATGACACACTGATCTAGATGACAAATTAAAATTAGTTCAATACAAGCAAATCATACAATATATGGAAAGGTGCATACACAATTTTATGAAACTTAAATTAAATGGATTTATGAATTTCATCTTCGAGTGCAACTTCCAACATTGAAGTTTTTCATGTGAGAGAAAAGTTATGTATTCGTATTTAATTGATGTATCTATATGTGTTGGAGTCTCTTCTTTCTCACTTATATTTAATTGATCTATACAAAGTGAAGCGTGCTTTGCAAAAATATAAAAAGTCAAAGACATGAAGGATACAAATGCTGCAATTCATTGAACTTAATCATTGCGTTCTCCACAAAATCTGTGGGCTATGAATGTTTACTTACTTATTTAATTCATCATTGCCACACTTCCACTTAATTCACTCACCTTAATTAATTAATTTATTTAAGAACATCGTTTGGAACCATAATTAATTGATTTAGTTGATCGTAGTTTGTCTTCTAAAGTTGTTTACCCCAAATGTTTTAAAATCTTAGGGACTCCAACAATAAAAAAAAAAATAGCATTGTGGTGAGAGAAACAATTGGCTTATTACTAACCAAAAGTGTACGTAAAACAAGGTTCAACCTATCAAAGTTGAAAAAAGATACAAAACTTGACTACAATCTTCATCATCACCATTTTGGTAAGAGAGAAAAAAAAAAACCTAATAAGCATGTATTATTTTATATAACAAAAGTATACATAACTAAATTTTTAGTGCTGCATTAATAGAGGTGTCAATTTGGTCTATCCTACAGAACTTGGCCAGCTCTGGCCCATGTGGGTTAGGACCAAAAAAGCTTACATTGAAAAAAAGTCTCCATCGAAGAAGTTTACAGGGTGAAAAACTCCACAAAAGTCCTGTGGGTTAGGGTCAACCCATGGATTTTCATCTTCAACATAAAAAATTTATTATTTTTTAAAATATGACGATCCGGATGGACCTAGCGACCCAAATAAGCACGACATTTGGGTCCCTCCTAAAAAGAGGCTTAATGAAGAGTGGGTCAAGGACCAAATTGACACCTCTACGCATTAACAATTCTTTTTTTAACCTACAACTTCTTCTACCCTGTCTTCCAAATCCTTTAAACCAATCTTATAACTTCTAAATGTTAGTGAGAGGTATTGAACCCACAACAATTCTCACCATTCTTTTCATTTTTACCACTAAGTAACTTTATAACTCTGCTATTACCAATTAGACTTGCATCATCAAAGTCGTCATATCATGTTTTACCATGCTTTGATAACATTTTATATCTACATTAATGATTAGTCATAAATATAATGAGTGAGATTGAATTTAGTATATGGATTGAAATCGAATGAATTAAACTTAGACATGTGATGGTTGAATTGGTTGAGAAAAGACACCTAGGATGGTAACATGACCTAGTTTGTGGATTTTGATATTGAATATTGGAACTCATTAATGGAAGAAGGTAACCAAATTATAAATTATAAATTAAGTTATAAGGTAGTGTGAAGGTATTGGAGGTTCCTACACATGACTTGACTCAATGCTAAGTGCATGCGTATCAAAAACTACGTACCTTGTTTCACATATGAAAAACCATAGACATCAAGAAGAATTTAAATATGCATTTAGATGTTAATTAGACTCTAGTGGTACTCATTCAATATATGTCTTGTTAGTCTAATTTTTTAGTGGTATGTTTGTTTGTTAGGTTTGACTTCCTAAGAATAAATTAGAGGATATTTGAGCATTATATACTTATTCTCTTCTTTAATAGTAGTTTCATTTCAAGAGTTGGATATTTGTAGGTAAGAGAAACTATTGTTTTGAATTAGATTATGATGATAGCCTAATCTTCATTTCACTCATTTGATGTCTTTAAATGATAAATACTTATATTAAAATAGTTTAATGTTACACAAACATACACATAATACACATATCAGAAACTTAATAACTTTGTGTATAATATTAATGTGACTATCGAGTTAAAAAATGTCAAAATTTCTATTGATGATCTCAAACATGTAGATAAAGATATCGAGTAGAGAAAAGTTGATGGATGTTCCTATCACTTATTATATGCTATGTCATTAGTGGGTTCCCGTAGGTGATTGCAATTGTAGACGATGCAATGTTTTGAGATAAGTATAACTATTACTTAGTTAATGGGTTACTTTTAATATTTTTAACTTACCCTACTTTGATTTGTGGTGTTTTTATTTTATTGTAATATGTGTTTACAATAAGAAAATTAATATGCAAGTACAAAAAAAATCTTTATAAAAATAGTAAAAATTTCCTAAATATATTATTGACCATTATATATATATATATATATATATATATATATATATATATATATATATATATATATATATATATATATATATATATATATATA
>Ga0214543_1003488_pt1 | contig 30457 bp, 19 predicted proteins | sample CNSS2metaG_FD_160094 | JGI IMG/M metagenome (GOLD analysis project Ga0214543, IMG submission 160094) | Root nodule microbial communities from cowpea collected in UCLA plant growth center, Los Angeles, California, USA - CNSS2 | ecosystem: Host-associated > Plants > Roots > Nodule | place: USA... | reverse complement strand
ATATAGTATATATTATCTTGATGAAAATTAAAATAGATAAATTTTTAATTTCTTTTATAAAATATAATATTTAATGTTAATAAATAATAAAATATAATAAAGAATAAAAGATTCATTGGTACATTTTCTTTCTGAGAGTTCTTTTAGGTTTCTCACTTCATCGTTCATGATTGTATATCTTTTGTTTTTGAAAAAACAAAATAGAAAGTTAGAATCAAAATTCATTATTTCTGCTCTCATTTCTTATAAGTTCTCTTCCACTTTTTAAGACGAAAAATTAACACACTCTTTTGATAGTAAAATATTAGTTTAATATTTAGTACTTTTTTCATCTCATCAATTTTTTGTATATATATATTTTTTTATGAATATAGATGAAAAAGTTATGTACTATATGTTTTTTTTATAACCATTTTTTTAGTTGTGATTACTTGATTATCGTAGATTTTTCTTTTAGTAATTACTCTCTTAATTTTCGATTGAATTTTGATAAATTATTTTTTAGTCTTAATTTTTTAAAATAGGTATGTTGATGAAAAATAAAATAATACATTACTTTTGTAAGGTGATAAAAGGAAATATATATGTGAAAGGAAAACAATACAGATTTACTTCTTCACATATTTTCACAAGCACGATACTAAAGATCTAATTGGTGAATAAGAGGAACCTTTTTACAATTCAAAGAGTTACAAATGGAAAGTTTCATATTAATTCTTTGGAACTTATTCCAATAAAATGTATTCAAATATGTGAATATAAAATGAAATTAGAAAACTTATTTAAAATGAATTCCATATCAAATACAACCTCAAAACTATCATTTTTCTAAAGAGAAACATACGAGGAGATTTTAATAATAAATTATATATACTTTTGTTATATTAGTGACAATGATTAAATATTTAAATTTTAAATATATTACTTTGGCCCTCTTCAAAATTTTTAATCTAGATTCGCCACTCCCTAATTATATCTTAAAGAAGGGTAATCTTATCAAAATATTGTCTTTTATTTCCTTAATGATAAGTCTATTTTGTACAATCTTTATATGTGATGTTTTTAGTCACTCTCATAATACAAATTAGTAAAGAATGAATCTAATTTCATCATATCATAATACAAACCATAACTCAAAAGAGTGTTTTTGGTGTGTTTTCATACAATGAAATATGAGGAGGAACCTACATATGAAATTTATTACATATAATCCCTTATTGACCAATGTAAAAAAAATAATTTATGTCATATACTACAAAGTTTGACGTAAATTATCTATTTTACTTTGACCAATCAGGAATTTCACGAAATTTGCTTTCACTTATTTACAAAAATGTTATTGCACTTTTTTTACTTCATTAGACCTAAATTAAGTGATGTAAATGATTATTTTTGTGTTAGTAACGAAACCATAAAATGTTTATCCAATTAATGTAGTAAGTGAATTTATGCATGATCAAAGATAAAGACATGCAAATAATTGATTAATTCCTCTATATTTGAAGTCAAGCCCATGAAATATATTTTTTTCAAGAAGTAAGACACATTGACCTTATAGATATATGTTGATGCAAACTATTTAACTTTTTGTTATTGAAAAAAAAAACTATTCTTTATGTACTACATGTTTCTTTTAGACCTTGGAGATCAAGTGTGGATAAAAATTATTCTATAGCATAAGGCTAAATTTCAAGACTTTGCATATGTGTGTGGAAGACTTAGATAAAAAGATACGTTGTGATCTTAAAATAAATATCGACATTCATATACTATTATACTGTGATAACAAATTAGTCATAAGCACTTATGTAACATGATGTGACTAAACATGTTAAAATTGAAAAACACTCAATCTATTGACAAAGGTTTTGTAGTTACAATTCATTTCCCTTTAACACTTCAAATAACATGCATTTTTCACTGATGAGTTTTCTCAAGATAGATTTTAAGATATTTGAGACAAGTTGAGAATAATTACTTTTATTTATCAATTTAAAAAAGAGTATTTTAAATATTGAATTATTAAAATATAAATATATTCAGCAATCTTTACAGTGATTATAGAAAGAATATGATTAATATTGGATTGATTAGCATGAAATTTTCTTTTACAGCATAAGAATAATAATAATAATAATAATAATTATATATATATATATATATATATATATATATATATATATATATATATATATTATCAATTACAAATAATTATCTTAAGTTGTAAAAATGTCTGAAATTTACATTTTTTATGAACTCAGTCGGGTAAAATTATCAATATGAATTTAATTTTCAATAAATAATAAGTAATTTATTTGTTGATTACCTATAGAAAGATTTGTACCTATGAAAAAGTTGTCACTAAAAAATATTAATTTTTTAATTATTTAATAGATCATACATAATCAACCACTAAAGTATTTAGGTTATCAATAATATATATTAAAAATCTAGTCACACAATTATAATAGTATTCATAATAATTAGAATTATTAAATTTTGTGTTATTCATAAACTCATAAAAAAAAACAATAACTTTCATAAGTAGAATTAGATGATAAATATTTAAATATTTTTCATATAATCTAATAATAAAAATAAGTGAGAGGGTCTACTACTGATCTTATTGTAGTTGTAACTACTAATGTGTTGCTACTTATATTGGTCATGGGTAAATAGAGGTGTGAACTTTAATAAGTTTCAACTATACTAACTCAAGTCAAAATAAACTCTCACTACAATATACTCAAAATTATAAATTAAATGGATAAAAAACACTCAAATATTTTAGGATAAAAAAAACCTACAACTCAAATATGAATAAAGTGATGATAATAAAATCTCATTCATGCAACATCAACCAATAACACTTTCTTAATCATACCCTATATCAAACTTTATTTTATAAAATTAATGTCTTACACCTACCACATATATTCTTCTTATTAGTTCCAAAATGACTTTGGTCAATTTTATATTACGTAATAACTTTAAAATAGCAACATTCTTCCGTGACATTCATATGCTTTTGAAAGTTTTCTAATGGATGAGATTTATTGACTTCAAGCAATCCCAACACTCAAATTCAATCATAAAATAATTTATCTATTATATTCTATTAGAAGATTTCTTTTTCATGACCCATTAAGTTATTCCAAAGTAAATATTATGGACTTGTCATAGAAGGGTTTTGAAGAGAAATTATTATTATTATTATATTATTATTATTATTATACTCATACGTCTAAAAGAAAACTCTACATAAAATTTGACAATAGTTTAAATTAAATGGTCAAGTAACTATGTATTATAATATTTCCCATGTCCTTTAATAACTTATATCTATCTATTGTAAGAATTATATTTAGTCGTTTTCATAAGTTAAATCCAAAAGAGTAATATAAAATTATAAGCATTAAAAAGGAAGTTATGAGTTATAAGTATTAAAAAAAAAGTTATTTACGTAACAAGGAAGTTAAAGAGTAATTAACACACCTTCTTGGCTAAAATTTTGAATGGTTAAGGCACAATTACTAACTTTACTAACTGTAAAACAATTAGGAACCGTAAAAGTAGAAACGAAACGGGAAAACATTGAAACGCTGAAAACCGTAATAAATACGCGTTAGGGTCAACAAACACGGGCAGGAATACGCGCACAGTTGACATTGACCTCAGCAACGTTGCGTCCGAACCAAGACGCAAACGGGACGGTGCGTTCACCGAACCTATCTCGGTGGGCCCCATTTCTCCCGAACTCTGGCTTCGGAGTGATCCTTTCTCCCCCTCTAAATTGCGCCCTCGCGACTCGCCTCGACGCGTGACTCTCGCTTGCTCGTCGATAACGAAATTTCTTAGGTAATTAATTCTCTCTTCTCTCTCTTTGCGATCTCTTCGTGATTTCGAGGATTTCGTTCCGACGAAGTTTCGTTGTGTTTTTCTTTGCTTTCTCTTTGTGTTTTGGGGAACGCGGACGGAGAAAACAAATGAGAAGTTTCCAGCGATCGGTTTGGTTGTTTGTAAATTGTGGGAAATTTATTAATTGTTTGATGTTTTGCTTGATTGATACCTGGAGACCAATGTTTGATTCTTTCGTGTTTGAAACTTTTAGGTTTTGAAATTTCCGTCAGACAATGCTTTTTTTTTCCTCTTTTTTCTTTGCTGATGTTACTGTTTGAATTATTTTATTTTATTACGTAGCGATTAACGGATCTTTACTTCGAATTAGTCAATACTGAGATGGTTTTTGATTTTTCACCTGAGATCTGACCTTTTTTCGTTTTTTGTGTGTGTGATCGTTTCATGTTGTTCCATGGGGGAAAACAAGAGTTACGAATTTGCGATTCCTAAACCAAAAAATTGTCACAATTTTTCAGATATTCGTGTAGTTGATGAAATCAATCATGATAATAACTCCCTATTTACATTTTCGAAATCTTTTACCTAAAGGATTGAACCGTGGAATTTGGTGAAGATCCATGCTTATACTCGAAAACGTGTTTGTTACTTTGGTGTTTGACGGGTTGTTTATGAGTCTTCTTTTTTGGTTGATTTGGTTGTGGTGCAGACGCAGAACAAGGATCAGAATCGTTGAAACAAATTGAGGAAGATGGCACTAGTATCTGGAGGAAGATCAACACTGAACCCTAATGCTCCGCTTTACATTCCAGCTGCGTTCCGCCAAGTGGAGGATTTTTCACCAGAATGGTGGCAGCTGGTGACGACATTCACATGGTACCATGACTTCTGGCTAAGCCAGCAACAGGAGGATGGAACCTATTATGGTGAGGAGGATGAGTTTGATGGTAATGATGTCGTTGATTTGCTGCCAGATTCGTTTGATCTTGATGGCGGTGAAGATCTTGCTGTTTTGGACGCTCAGCTTGAAGACTTCATTCAATCTTATGAAACCAAAGGTAAATAATAAAGGGTTGAATTCAAATTTCAAATTTAGTGCTATTATTATCATATTATATGATTTATCTCGATGATTCAATTATTACTTGAATTTGGTTTTCATTCACTAACTTTTCTTTTTATGAATTTCTTCTGAAGAAACTGGACCCAAAGTAACAGCATGAGCTAGAGAGGAAACCTTTGAACGCATCTACCAGCCAAAGAGGCCGAATGCCAAACGTTGTTTTAGCTTGCGGCCATTTAGCTCTAATATTGTACCATGTTATCCATAGCTTCAGCTTTCTTTAACTCTTGTATAGGCTAAGTTTTCAACCTTCAATCTGTCCTTCTCTGTTAAATGTATGGTCAATAGGGAGAGGAGAAAGATGAAAAAAAAAATGTGACTGTTTCATGTACTGATGTTGTAAAAGCTGCAAGTATTCAAATTACAAAAAGAAAAAAAAAAGCAAAAGAAGACTTCTCTGTAAAGATTTGTTCTCATGACTTTCACCTGAACTTTAAAATGCGCACATTCTTGTGTAGAAAACTAAGTAAAGAAAATCGACACAAAATGGACGCATCCAACTCAGTTGCCAGATTCGACGCCGCATTTGGCACCCTAATTTTCGATATAAAAATAACTAATTACTTTAAAAATGTTTATTTGGTTTAGAGTTTGATAAAGTTGATTCTACTATTAAAAGCTATTGAGATATGCGTGTAACCTTCATGAAACACGACAAAGCACGGGCCAAGAGTAATTAATCAGCTACGAACAAATGAAATGAAATTATATTCCGACACTTCTCTTTTAGGTGCCAAGACAATCAATACAGAAAATTTGAAAAGCTACCTCCTAACATTAATTGCCAATTTATATACATTAAAGCCGCAGGTCATGCGACTTATCTCAGTCAAAATTACACAATGACCTTCTAAACTACTGTGACACCTATTCAATGAGAAGTGCATTTATGTGTATCTGTTGATGGGGGGCTATCATACACCAACCAGTAGCTAGAATTGGATGTAGAAGCTTTAGTTGCAAACATGTTATTGCCTATGCAACAGGTCACTTCAGTTACATCCTTAATGAAAATCAAGCAAAATTCTTTTCATGCAGATAACTCTGCCCCTGCCCCTGCTCCTGCTCCCACGTATTCCGAATCCTCATTGTGAAGTTGTTTCCTTCTTTGAGCTTCAAGTTTGGTTTGGTTGCCAATAGCATCAGAGATGGCTTTAGGTAACCAAAATCCTGGCTTCTCAAGGAATGGTGCCCGGTCAAGCACCAAAGGCTCTCTCAAAGTTACTTCAACCCCATCAAAGACCCATAATTTCGTGGTTGCTTCGCCTTTGAGGCCCAGTGAGAACCAACCTAAACCTGCTATAGCTATGTCAATGCTGTTGACATCCCAACTAGTTCCAGACACTTTTACTTCTCTTTCTTGCCATGTTCCTAACTCAGCAGCACGGTCATTACCAATGGGAGGCTGGAATAAGAATACCATCAAATTAGTCAAACATTACAAAGAAAGATGAACAGAAGACAGTTTTGTTTTATGTCAAACAACAAACACACATTCACACACATATAAAGCACATCTAAAATCCCAAAATTTACACTACAGAGTTACCCTCCACAAAGTTTTAAATTATAGAAGATTTTCAAAACACTCCCCTTTTCAACCAGGAAGCATTCACATTTAGGATTGCACTTTTTGCTGCGTAAACTCAAAATGCGACAAGGGCATCTATTTTTCAACTAGTGAGACCAAGTCTTTCATACAGCAAATCAATTAGAAAGTAAAAGGTGACCATTAACACCAAATATTTCCAGAAACAAATAGTAGCAGCGCTCCCCACTTTGAAGTTCAATACTGCTCAAGTACTTAAATGGATCCTAACCCTTAGTAAATGGTTTTGAATTCTGAAAAGAAAAACAAATTTCTCATAGTTTTTAACTCAAGAAGCAAATATTTTATAACCAAAATCAGCATATTTAGCCTCATTTCAGTCAGCCATTATATCAACCATGCTCAAGCAAATCTACCAGAAAACCCACTTATCCAGACAACATTAACCTCGTTTAGATTCAAATATCTATTTACAATGTTAGCCAAGGTGTGATACTATTTTTATTTTCTGTAATTTGGACTTGACAGAGGTTGGTTGTTTAGGTATAGTTTAATCTTATTTAATTCATATATGGTCTTCTTATTTTATACACAGTAAGTAGTTGGTTTTCTATAGGAATGTTATAGCTTGATTAGAAAAATAAAGTCAATTCTAACATTTCTCGTGCCGGCATTGTACAGGAAAAACTGTGTATGATGTTCAAAATTCACAAATAGGTGCAAAAACACATTCCCCCGATCTTCATTGCTCAAGCCCTGCCCCCCAAAGGAAAAACGAGAAGTTGTGTTTCTTGTTAGACTCAAGGTATATGCACTAGCTAAGCAAAACCTACAGACATGATGCAAAAGACTTCTTTGCTAGTGAAGGTTAACTGGGGACAAGATCGTTAGAAGAGAAGGGAACGGGGGGCAAGATTAACCATACACCCTTCTTCACAAGTATATATTAAATCTTCTCTCTGGTTGCTTGAATTTTCAAGATGGTATTAGCATGAGCAACTTAATAAAATGAAATAAAGATGGCAAAGCTAGACAAAATACAGATTTCAAGGTAGGAAGGAGAACAGGAGAAGGCGTACCTGTAACCTGATACCAACATGTTTTCTCCAAACCTCATCAGCATTTTCAATTTTCCCCATGTGAAGAGAAACATTTGATGATGCCCAAACTGTGACATATATTGTCTCAACAGAGGCTCCAACAAGGTCAAGTCTTGTCAAGCCACCAATGAGTATTGCTTGTCCTACCTGTAAATTAAAAGCAGCATGTGAGAACTTTACTCATTTTCCAAAATATACATAAAAACCTTGCAGTCTTGACTCAGTATGCATATTTATGATTCAGAATCTTCAGGCCAAAACATGGTCATAACTGTTATGTAGAAGACATATTACTAAACTAATCTGTTAGCTCTGAAGTCTTGTGAACATGCACAAAGGGATTTTGAAATCTGGCAAGAAAACAAAAGCACCCCTGACAATTTAGAACAGGATAGAGAACAGCAATAGAAATAAGTAACTTACCTTAATTCTATATGACCGAGGCCGGAGTTCCTTCCGGATCTCAACCATCTTTTGCTCATCCCGATTCAATCTCATTGACATTAAGTATGGGTGCAAGAGCCCTGGAGTGTCAAACATCTTAGTCTTAGCAGGCAAAACTCCTGCAATTCTCAAGATCCCTAGTGTTGTTCCAGGAATTGGAGCTTCTGTCAGCTTGGTAACTTTAGCTCCTTGTTTCTTCGCAAAAGCATTGATCAGAGTAGACTTCCCTGCATTTTGAGCCCCAATCACCCACACATTCCCACGAGGACCAGCCAAATCCTTCACGAAGGACAACAAATTCCTTACACCTAAATCCTTCCTTGAACTGACCAAATAAACCCCATTTAGTTTAGGTGCTCCTCCAGATCTTGATCGGTTTCGAACCCATCTATCTAATCTCGTAGGAGAAACCTGAGAGGGAAGTAGATCAACCTTTGTTGCCACAAGTACAAGCTTCGGCAGCTTCTTGGCCCGCTTGGAGTTGTCCTGCATTCTTTCCAATGCTTGAAACAAGGATTTCACAGCAATCCTAGGGAATGAACCATCAAAATCAACACAATCCACAACCATTACAACAACAGTAGCACTGCCACTTCCAGAAGGGTTCATCAGCCGCGTAGAAATCAATCTATTGAAATCAAAATCCGGTATCAAATTCTCCGCCGTCTGGTTCTTCACCTGGCCATAGTTTCTCAAGGAATGACACCGAGCACACACAGTAACCTCTTCTTTCTGCCTGTTAGCCTCTTTAGCCATCCTCTTCTTCTCAGCTTTGGATACCTTCTTCCTCTTTACCTTTTCCAAGTACTCCTCAGTAATGTTACCATACCCAACCCCTGCAGGTGCAAACCCATTCAATTCCAACTTCTCATCATCTTCATCCAGTACGTTAGCTTCCCAGTCATCAGAATCCCAATCAATCTCATCTCTTAACCCCTTAATCTCTTCTCCAAGCTTAATTTCACTTTCATTCAGAAACCCCACTTCACCGTCATCTCCTTCTTCTGCATAATCACCAACATCATCATCATCATCATCAAACACGTCATCATCCTCTTCTGAAAACTCTTCCACTTTCACCTTCCTTGGTTGGTAATACCCTAGAAGGTCAGGATCCTTATCTTGCATGAAGACTCCACAACCAGGACAAATGGGTCCTCTAGCTTCATCTTCATCTCTCCCCTCACTCAACAACGGGTTTCTACTATCTCTCCTTGGGGCTTTGGCGTGAGTGGAGTCACCCTTCACCGCAAAAGCAATCAAGGACGACACTTTCTCAAAGTGCTTGCTAGTACCTACACTCGACACACATAAAACGCAATTGGGGCATTGGAAAAAGAAAAAAAGGGAAGTGATGTACACTGATAAAGCGAAAAGGATTGAACTGACTAACAAATCGAGGGACTTACCTGAGAAATGGCGAAAACTTGGAAGTGCACGCTCTTGTGTGCTGTTGTTGAAGATGACAAGCTTGGTAGAAGGAACAACAATTGTAGACAACAGCATAGCCATGGCTATGAGGAATGCGAGAAACAAACTTGTCCCAAGCGCTAATGCTGAGAAAGAGGAAGAGGGTAAGGCAGGAGTTTTGAGTATGTTAAAATTTAATAAAACTGATTTTTATGTCGCTCGTTTAAAGAATTATTACCTTTTTAATGGATTATATTATAGCCATATCTTTTTTAAGAAATTAGGTAATTTTTTTTTTCAATATTATGTAAATGGATATATTTAAAAAATTGTACATTTTGGACTGACGGTGAAAAAATATACTTGAAAGTAGTACAACAAAGCATGTTTTCTAATTCATTTATTTTTTAAAGGAAATCGTACACTGAATTTCGATTTGTATATGTTTGAAATCTTTTTAATTTTAGTTTTTGTAAATTTTTTAATATTAATTTTAGAATTCGGGTTTTTAATTGGGTTTTAATTTATTTAAAAAATTTTATTACGAAAAAAATAGAAATTTGCTTACGCTTTATAACTTTAAAATAATTTTTTGTATTTAGTTTAATTCACACATTCATTTCATATGTGTTGTTTATTAATTAAAATAATTATGTTAGTTGAATTCTTATGTGAAAAATATAAAATAATAAGACTCTAATTAAAGATAATGTTGACGAATCATCAGAAAGGTAAAAATATTTTAAAAAATAACATATAAATAAAGTTAAAGAAATATTTATTTATAAAAGTTCTTCTCGCAGAACCCTCTTATATTTTTGTTGTGTAAGTTTTATTGTTGTGATTGAAGTAGAGTATAATCGTGTGGCAATGTCATTATTATCGTTATCATCTTAATGTTTCTAATCTGAAAATAAAATTATATGAAAGTTTCTAACATTAACAAATTATAATTTTGCGTTAAATTTAAAAGATTACAAATATATTTAATCTATATATTTAACGTTAAACTTATAGGTGGCTAAATTCTTGTTATTCATGTAATAGGTATCATACAAAATATATTTCTTTTGATGGGATTAAACTTAAAGATTATTTAGCGAGAGTGGTTGACGAAAAAAATTTCATGTTAAATATTTTCAGAAACAATATGTTAAATTTCTATATTATTCCTTTTTGTTAATATAATTTAAAATTAATCATAGTGAAAAAAAAATACTCATACTAGTTTCTAAAAAAGAAAATAATTTAAAAATCCCACTAAATTAGCTGAGTAATTATTTGTTTTGTTTGCTAAAAGTTAACATTTAACATGATAAAAGAACGTAAGATTTAAACCTCCAAGTAGTTTTTTTTTTGTAAAAGAAAAGAAGACATAAAAGGAAGGAATATAAATAATAGCGCAAATTTCCAAAAGAAATATTTTCCATTTTTATCTTAAACATTTTCTTTCAAGTTTCTTGTTGACAAAAATACCCTACAATTTGAGCACGTTCTCGGCGCGCAGAGTCCCTCCATCTTCGACTATAAAATGCGCTCACCTCTCTGTCTAGTCTCTTCGAATCCAAACCAAAAACTCAAAAGCAGGAAGAGAGCATGGCGCCAAAACGAAAACCTTCTTCTCCAATCTCCATCGGTGATTCTTCAAACCCTAGAATTCACAACATGATTCAATGCTCCTTCCTAACTTCGATTCTCACCTTTCCATTACGCAGGTAACTGCGAGGTTACTGTCGAGGCCACTCGTTTCACCTGTAACTCCGACTCAAACGTCGTCGTAATCTCGCTTCCCCGAAGTGGAAAGGTCAAAGTGTCAGGTATTGCTTAAATAATACGAAACGCAATGCCGTTTGAGTTTGTTCGATCTGATTAACGTTTTTCACTTATGTTCCTTTAAGCCGCAGTTGTTGAAAACCGTGAAAACGCTTATGAGGATTTTATAACCGGTGATAAAGGTACAATGATACATTTATGCGTGATTCGTTTTTACACTAATCTTGCTTAATTAATAGTAACTCGCAAATAATCGTTGACATGTTTATAATGTTTGCTATTTGGTTTATAATTTCATAGAGCATGAGTTCGTGCTGGTTAATCCTAAGGATGCTGATTCTGTTAGTAAATCCTACCTTCAGGTAACACTCTCGTCTCCATGCCTATTTAGGGTCTAATTGGATGAATAGCTAATCGTAAGTGTTTATTTTCAAGCATTTGTGTCAGTTCTTTCTACAATCGGAGAGTGTTGTGCGTGACTCATTGGGACTTGGGTCCACTCTATTGTAGTGATATTGTACGGGACAAGATTGATTTTATAATACTTGTAGACAGATCTTGTTAGTTATCAAGAAATGAAAACTACAAAAGATTCAATCTTGAATGTATCGATGACATGAAATAGAAAAAAAGTTTACACAAAGGAACTACAACCTTTTACACTGGATAGCCCAGTCACAATAAAGCTAATTTTCGAAGCAGAAAAAGACTAAAACAAATAAAAACTCTTTTTCTAGACTTTGTATAACACAGAAGGCTAACAAACTCTTTGTGTAAACCAGCTTATACGAAGGTGGGTTAATTCCTATTTTTAAACTCTTTCCTATTATAGCTCGTCAAATCTTCTCCTTAACTGGAACAGTGTTTTGTCTAACATCAGTCTTATTTTCGTAATTGTTTCCAAATACGTAGGCAATATGTCATTAGATAAGTCTAATAGTGCGTTTGGATACCTTCAGAATCCGGCTGACTCCCATAAAACTACTGAAAAACATGACTTTTCTCCCAAAAACTGACGTGGCAAACGCTCTATTAATGAGTTGTAAATAAGTTATTTCGAATGTAATAGCACGACTCATTCACTTTTTTGAGTACTTTGGAAATTATAAATTTAGGGTAATAAATTAACCTCCCTTTTTTCCCTATCTGAAATGTGCATGTAAATGGGTTTGCAGGAAGTATTACAATTGTACAGGACTGAGCTACCTGGAATGAATTATGCCGCAAATACCGGAAAACAATCCAAGTTTCTTGAGAGATGTGTGACTAATGGGTATTAACCTCTTATTCTGCTTCTTTCGCTTGCATGTTCATAATGCTTCCATGGTTTTCTTGCTTCTAGTTCGTTGACTGATGATTTAATCAGAATATATATTCACAGGTTTTTTTTTTTTTTTTTTTTTGTGAACTTGTTTTACCTGGTTTAACAGTAGGTTTTGTCTAGCAGGAAATATCGAACCCTACTGGTAAAGTCCACTCGTGTTGCAAATTCAGGAAAGGTATACATATTTGCTAGAGAACTAAGTCACAGATTGGAACACGTTTTCTGTCAGTGTTATATTTCTAAAAAGCGTACATGCCACACTATCCTATCCTATAAATTAAAATTATGGATATTTGTTTTAGTATGTTCACGGTTTACAAGCCATAGTAAACACGTATCAATTTCTTAAAGAGAAAGCATAATGTAACAATCTTAGCCCTGAGAGGCTGTACTTTTTGAGCACAACATATAGCAGAGCATGTCTATATTTCTTAAAGAGAAAACTTGACAGTTTTAGCTCTGAGATTTAGTGGAGTCTGTTGGACTGGTAATCAAATCACAGAATATATTTAATCATAGAATGTTCTACAAACAAGTTGACACTGTCTCGATGATTGTCCTGATCGATCTTTGCCAATAATTCTCCCTTTTTTCATCTTTAGAAACCACCACACTTAGAAATAAAATGATAAAAACTTTTCTTACCTTCTTCTAATGTGAGCTATATAATGAAGCTTAGTAGTTATGCATTATTACATCCTAAATTATGATTAACTTATGTTTGACAGGTTATAGCCGCAATTACATACCAAATCATCCCTGCAGATACAGAATTTGCAGAGGTCCCACTTGCAGCTGTCAATGCAATCCATCAACGAAAGGTCATTCCTACATTTTACATTTTTCTTCTTTATTTCAGTAATGAGAGTTCTCCCCCTTCTGAAAATGTCTCATTTGGAGTCAGCTTTAAGAACTAAACTTGCAATTGTTAATCACAAGAACATTTATATGGTTTTGATTACAATATTAAATAAAGCTTCTGGTTTAGCTCCAATTGTCATATGCTTGTTTTTTCTCCTTTTTATCTTACAATAATGTTCTGTAGACAGTGAAATTAAATAGTGAAAAATTACACGGTCATTGAGTTTATAGGTCTCAGCTGTTTTGGAAGTTACCCAAATTTTAATGTTAAGCTAAGGTAATTCTTCTTTGCGGGTCAAATGATATACCTTATTGGTATATTGTTTCTTCTCATTTATGTATATGATGTTTTTGATCTTGACAACTTAAACTGCATGATAATCCTTTTCCTAATTCTCTTTCTCATGTCATCTGTTGTCTATGTGTTTACAAGGTTTTGTGCTCGTGGTAATATGGGTTCAATTAAGGTTTCTATCTTAGTCATTGATTAATATCCTGCAGGGTTTTGGTCATTTATTGGTTCTGGAGCTACGGAAAAGACTTCAAAGTGTTGGCATCCGTTCTATTTTATGCTGGGGAGACAAGGAATCAGAAGGGTTTTGGCTTAAACAGGTAATTTATAAATAAGACTTCCCTGGAAGCTTGAGCAGATCATAGAGTCATTTTTGGTTTATTCTATAAATGGTTGATATTTCATTTGAGCCTAGAATACTTTATTGGTATGTGACCATTCTAGTGGTCCCGTAAAAGATGCTCCTTTAGTTCTCTGATGTTATGATGTTTCCTATTTTGCATTGCAACTACAGGGTTTTGTAGAAATAGCACAGGTGGATACCAAAGGAAGGGCCCGCAGGTTACCTGTAAAATCTGATATTCAGAAATCATTATGCTTTCCTGGTGGTTCAACTCTCATGGTTTGCAACGTAATGAAAGAATGCTTAGCCGATGACGCTAACACTACAAAGTGTCTCCCTTCACAGTTTCATCAGAATTCCTTTACACCTGCCATTGCTGAAGATGAGCAGCTGAAGTTTTCGGGTAAGTTACACACAGATTTGAAGTTTCTAGATAAATGTTTCCGTAGAACAATTTACAGGTAAAAGTGAACATAAATCTTTGGTGAAAGATGAATCTTCAACAGAATATGAAAAACTCAGTGGTAGTGCATCAATCAGTATCTCTCATATTTCTATATGTGAATATATAATTTATAATTTAAATGATATCCATTTTGTGTGCGAAAAAAAGGTAGTAAACTTAATATCTTATATAGTGGCTATTTAATATTTTTATGTATTTTTTGTTGTGACCTCAGGATCGGACAGTCATAATCCTAAGAAAGGCTGTAGTAGCATTGCTCCATTTGCCCAAGTAAACGACGATAGACAGTCCACTGGTGCAGAAAGTTCACAGGATGGAATTGGTGCTAATGTGAATTATTGTTCTCAATCTACAAAAGGTGCAAAGAGGACCTGGGAAGCCTCTTTATCTTCATTGAAGTCAAAAAGAGTGAAGGGGGGCCAGCTGGTTGGCTATCAATCAGGTTCTAGCTGCGGTTTTATCTTAGAGACTGATGAGGCCAATTCCTGTTTTGTAGAGGCCCTTCACGATCCTTCGATTATAGATGGTTCTGAAAAATGTGTCGAGAATTGTTTACATTTAGAAGCTCCTATCAACATAGAACCGCCATCTACTAAACAATGCTTTAGAATTATGTTGATGAATATTGCTGATGATGCTAAGAAAACACAGCTCACAAAGGTATGTTTAATTACCCAAGCATTTTGTAGATGTTTTGATAAATTGAAGAGTAACATTTTTTTAACTGTCCTTGAGAGACCTAGGCTCTTCCTTTCGACTGTATTGCCATTCTCTTTGCCACGATCGATTTTTAGATGCTGGCAGGAAAAAAGGGTCTAATATTAAGCTTTCTAATTTTTTCTTGTAATAGAACTGGAAATTAACTAACACGTTGAGTTCTGGATGTTATTTTTAAGTTAACACCATTAAACATTTCTTCTATGCATAGGTGATTGAAGACCTTGGTGGAACTGTATCCACTTGTGGAAGTATGACCACACACGTTGTCACAGGACAAGTGAGAAAAACTCTGAATTTCTGTACCGCCCTTTGTTCAGGGTATGTTCAAAATAATATTTTCAAATGCTAACTTGCTTAGTGTCATACTAAAAATTTAAGTCGAGATATAGTTTTAATATGAAGCTAGTTGAAATCTTGGCATCTTGATTTGTGAATAAATTTCTGGAAGTTTTTGTTCGAAACAGCTTATAATCAAATTGAGCTATTGAAAAAAATGGTATAGCCTAAAAAAATCAAATCTAAATATGTGGAAGATGTTTTTATACTCTGGTTCTTATGAATTTTTTTCATATTATTCATCAATATATGTCTACTACATTTTTCTATGGATTACTCGTGATGATTATTTATGAAAAGGAGTTATTGTTGACTACACAGTGCTTGGGTGGTCTCATCAAGTTGGTTAAAAGAAAGTTTTCGGGAAGGCAGATTTGTTGGTAAAAACTGGAACAAACTTTTTTGTTTATGTCCAATTATTATTATTATTATTCTGATAGCATACTCACTAATTTTTAAAATTGAATCTTCAGATGAACTGCCTCACATACTGAACGATCCGGATTATTCGCTGAAGTACAAATGCGATTTAAAGAGTGCAGTTTTACGGGCAAAAGCTAGCTCTCATACACTGTTCAAGGGATATAATATATGTATTGCAGCTCATGTTCAAACTCCCGCTAAAATATTGTCTGCAATTGTCATGTCCGCAGGTGGTAATGTAAGTCCGATTATTTTTTAATGAAACCTAAATTTAGGCAGACCTTAAACAATGCTGCATGTGTTATTTCTTATCATTTCGACATGTTTAACGCATGAAACATCTAAACATGAAGCATTGAAAAATTAGTCCAGCATTTTTCGAAAATGTTGGATTTTAATAATAATAGTATAAAATTCTGACGAATTTTGAATGCATTCCAACAGAAAGAAAGAGAACTAGAAGCCTTTTGCATTCGTGTGCGTATTTATAAAATGTTCATTGTATAATACATCATCTTATTCACATAATATATTTATTTATCTTCTGTAATTGTGGATTGCTATGAAACTTCATTTATTTTTATATTAGGTGATTAGTAGAGTGGAGAAAGTAAAAGAAACATCAACAACAATCTTTGTGACAGGCGAGGAAGATACGGAAGAAGCAATGATAGCTGCAAAGAAAGGGATCCGGACTTTCAGTTGCGATTGGTTTATGAACTGTGTCATGAGACAAGAACTTGACTTGGAAGCCCCCCAGTTTGCTGAATCCTTATAAGTATGTCACATGCTTTTATCTTGTACATAACAATCTCTTATTTTTGGACTCTTTCCATTTCAGTCATATAAATATCATTAGGTTTAACGCATACCTTAGATAACTCGTTGAGTTAGGGTTAGATTGCTAAGGAATTCTTGTCATGGGCAATTACACTATTTTTACACCTTTTGGTTTAAATCTACTTTTTGATTATATTTTATCTAGGTCATCTTGCACATCTCGTATTTCAGTTTTTTTAAAATTAATCAATTTTAGCTCACTTTTAATAGATATCTAATGGATGATAGATATTATGTGTAAATGTTATTAATAATAATACTAAATTTTATGTTATTCTAATGAATACATTAGGTTGAATCATTGAAATATATGTTAACAGTGGACTGAAATTGTCTAACTTTATAAAATTGGACTAAATATGAAATTAAAATTTTGTGAGCGGGCAAAATGATAGATATGGCAAATTAGCGGATGAAGGATTTGCTTTAAGTTTGTGTGGAAACTGTAATCGTTTTTTGAATTTAAACTAAACAGTTTTCTTTCGTATTAAGTTACTTTATTCTTATAGCAATCTATAATTTTTTTTTTTTACGGTTTCATATTTCGTTTGTTTATTTTATTACTAATGTTATTTATATTCTTTTTCATTTGTTTCTTTTAATCAAGAACAATTTATAAAAAACATGGGTTGAAATGAAATTTGTTATTTATCAGTCTGTAGTTTGTGAGAGATTGATGGGTATTTCTTCATCCACCTCCATAAGCAAGTTAAAAGTCATTTTTACTCTTATCTTCTTCCATGATCACCCGCTCATCACCATCCTCATAAACCTCCATCTCCATCTTCATATGCCTCATCTCCTTCATAAACGTAATGCTTTGTCCCGCAAAGCTTAATACTCGTAAGAGGTCATTGTTAACCATATTTACACCTAAAAATGGTTCTAAGAGCCTTCTAATACCATACTTAGACCTATAAATAGTTGCAAACATCACTCTTGAAGAATATGAATGCTTGGATTTAAAAAATATCTGAACACGAAAAATATTATAAACCTTAAATATTCATAAACATATGAAGGAATGAAGTTTATTAATTGCCTCATTTTCCAATTCAATACTCGAGTAAGCCTGAGAAAAAGGTTATACCATTTCATCATTGACCCACAGATAGGTAGAATTCCCAGCTAAGATATACTCACCTGTGATATAACTATCGGCACCTCGACTCCTACGTCGGTTAATTAAACGAAAAAAGCAAATAATAGATCCACTCACACACCAATTTGTAATTCATCCCAAGAATAAGGTGAAAGAGCAAGAAGGAACTAGAGGCAAGGAAGTTGAACTTGCAGGGCATCAGCCACCAATGCCGGTTGAAGCTGCTGAGGTGGATGAGCCAGGAAGCAATAGACCTCATGCTGCTCAGCTCCCAGCTTTGATAACATGTTTGCACATGCATTATCTTGTCTAAGAGAATGGATCAAGTCCAAGGACCAATTTCTTTGCATGAGGGAACGTATGTCAGCAAGCAAGCCACTGTAGGCACAATCCTCAATATTGGCTTCCTTAATGAGATTTATTGCTTCTAATGAGTCAGTTTCAACCAGCATGGTTCTGTAACCCAAATCCCAAGCTGCGATCAAACCCTGACAAATGGCATAAAGCTCAGCTCTCACATTCGTTGCAAGGCCAAGAGATCCATAGAACCCACCAAGCCACTTCCCCTCTACGTCACGAAAGAGACCCCCATAACCAGCATTTCCAGGATTGCCATTACAACAGCCATCCACGTTCAGTTTCACAAAAAGTTTTAGACGTGAGTTCTGGGAGAGAGAATTCGCAGCAGAAGTACCCTCTTCCCCTTTCAGATGCAAAAGAATTGCATATTCTTTTACTAGAGACTGAATCAGAGAATACAATCCATCATTATCTGTTGGAGTTGGAGAATTTCGCTTGAAGATGGAACTATTTCTATCCTTCCAAAGTAGCCAGATCGTGATGGTAAACCTCAAACAGTCAGCATAATAGTCCCTGTCGGGAAACCAGAGCTTCAGAAGGAACCTGTGCATCCAGTCATGAAGAGATGTTGAAAAAAACTCATCACACACCTCAGGAGGAACCATTTGAACCCAGATTGCAGTAGCTCTGGTACAGTCTCGTAAAACATGGATGACAGTCCCTTCCAAGCAGCAGAATGAGCACCTTTCATTAGCGGGCAAGCGATCACAGAGGATGGCCAAGAGGAAAGTCTTGCAGTGTTGGGGAACCTTGAGACGGGATATCCATCTCCAGGATGAAAAGTGTGGAGATAAGCGACCGTCCCTTGGATTTGCAACACATTGATTGGCGGAATTAGTGTTGCATTCAGACAGGTTTGTGCGCCAGTTTTCAGCATCTTCCTTACATAATATGCGCCATCCACATTTCTTTATCACTAATTTGCTCTTGAGACTGGAAGAGTAAAATATTAATTGAAATTTGTCATGAACATAAAACCAGCGAGCCCTATAAATCGGAATATATAAAATCAACAGGTGAGGATATTTATGATTTTGGATTCCAGAGATGAGTCCCTGCTCTGTCTTGTGACACAACTGCTGCAAAATATTTTTGAGACTAGGAACCTTTGAAATCCAACCAATGCGATATTCCTGTGAAGGTGAAGACTCCACATCTTCTACAACTAGGGAAACCAAAATTCCCCACCATTCACTTCTATGATACCGGTGACGAAGTGGAGCTATGTCCATCGGTATTGACACAGTAGAGTCGGCCCAGATGTAGTTTTCTTTCAAGTATTCTATGTCTTGGACTTGGTTGAGATGCTTTTGATAGAAAAAAAATGATGGAATTTCGTTTCCTGGACTTACCAATAAGGTTTTGAAGTTACTGGCATCTTGCAACTGTTACAAGGAAATCAGCATGTTAAAATTTAACAAGAGATGAGGTTGTATTATAAAGAGAAAGATGCATTGACGGACCTTATCAAAGGCAAATGAGACCAAATGACCCCATATCTGTTGCGGATCTGATAAAGGTTTCATTGAACCACAATCACTTGCATTTACATAATGTACTTCTGGTGGCAGCTTAGGAAATGACTCCAGCCTCGGGCAGCACTTCAATAATAGTCTTTCTAGCTTCAAAAGTTCAGAGATACAACCAGGAAAACATACAAAATTGTTTCCACTTAGATCTAATGTTACCAATGATGATAAGCAGCCAAGATCTTCAGGAATTGATCCATCATGGAGATTGCAATAACTCAAGTCCAGTTTCCTCAATGAGGATAGACCAGAAAAAGAAGGCAAGACCAATCTCTTTGTTGTTGGATGACTATTAAACCGGAGAATCTTCTCAAAAGGGAGAAGTGAGCTCCATGAGTTTGATGCTAGGTCTTGGCATCCACGAAATAAAAGCAGTCTGAGATTTTTTAGAAGAACAATGGATGAAGGCACTTCCCTAATAGCAGTTTCGCTTGCATTTAAAGATTCCAAAGCCTCATTTTCATTCAAATTATCAGGCAGTTTAGAAATTTTTGAACAACCGGAGATATTGAGCCTTCTGAGAGATTTCAAATTAGAAATGGTATTTGGAAGGCGCACAATATTTTTGCAACCCTCTAAAAGCAAGTTAGTAAGACTTGTCAAGTGACCAACAGACACAGGTAGTTCAGCTATGGAAGTCTCCTCTAAAGCAAGCACGGATAGACTTTTCATACTTTCTCCAAACTCAGGAAGATTTCTAACTGCGGAGCAGCCTGAAAGAACTAGACGATTTAAAGAGTCTAATAACAATTTTCTCGGAAGGATTTTGAGATTTCTGCAATCTTCAAATGTCAGGTACGAAAGCTTTTTAAGAAGTCCAAGAGATGCATGAACCTCAACAAGGTTTACACAGCCTTCAAGATCCAATTTTTCAAGATTTGGAATTCCAGTGAAATCTGGAGTTCTGTGTAGATTATTGCAATTTCTCAAATTGATGATCTTCAAATTTTCCACAAACTGGAAATAAATAAATATATATTAGCCCTTAAAATAAATTACAAAAGAACCAGATATTGAATGGAAATGTTACCTTTGTTCCTCCCCAAAGGTGTTTTATTTTGCTTTGACACATATGAAGCTCAACGAGTTCATCCAGTTGGGCTCCAACTGGCAGGGATTCAAGAGGATATTCCTTCCACACAAGAACTTTTAATCCACTGGGAAGACATTTGAGACCAAGCGGAAGTTGCAGTTTATTCAATATCATGAGCAATCTTAGATTACTCATCTTTGAAAAAGCATCCGGATTCCAACATGTTTCATAAGGCTCAGGCAAATTTAAAACTATAGCTTGAATGGATTCGGTTCCCTGAGAAAACATGACATAAGATTAACACAAGGAGTAATGAGAAACAATTTGTAAATCAAGAATATACTTGTAAAAAAGAACTTACATTGTTATTTCTCAATACTTGATCAATGTCTTTGAGTGTCCACAGCCTACTCCTCTTGCTGGCATCATTAGGAGATTGTTGGAGAACAATATTCCTACCCATTTCTTGAAGCAAATCGTGCATCCCCAAATGCAATCCATCATAAGTTACTAATGATTTTTCAATTAGAACTTCTATACCGATCAGTGGATTGAAATCACAATTTTCCAATATTCGTGTTACATCATCTTTGGTGTTTCCTTTGAAAAAACAAGCAATATCTAGAAATATAGCCTTCTCATTATCTCGTAATCCATCATAACTTATTCTTAGAGTCTTGCAAATATCATTTTGTGCGTCCTTCCTTAACATTTTCAAAGCGTCTTCCCATATGGAAGCACTTCTTCCACAGAGAAATGAACCCAACACTTTGAGTGCCAAAGGAACACCTCCAGCATATTGGACCACAGATCTAGACAACTCTAAGTAAGCTTCTTCAGGCTTTTCTCCTCTGAACGCTTTTTGGCAAAAAAGTTGAAGGGATTCATAACTATTCAAGACCTGAACATCATAGTTCTCACACACATGAAGTGATTTAAGTAGATGCTTATCTCTAGTTGTTATAATTACTCTACTCCCTTGACCAAACCATTCTGGCTTCCCAGCTAAATTCTCCACTTGGATATCAGAACTTAAATCATCAAGGACAAGAAGAACTTTCTTATTGAATAAAAGATTCCGTATTGTCTCCTTTCCTTGGTCCAAACTTTCAATTCTCATGCTTCTTATTTTTAAATGGGAAAGCAATTTTCTTTGTAAGCAAAGCAGACCGTCTCTTTCATTAGAAACCTCTCTAACATTCTCAAGAAAGCAACTGATATCATATTGGTCATGGATTTTATTATAGACAAACCTGGCTAATGTTGTCTTTCCAATACCACCCATGCCCCATATGCTCATAAAGCGAACTTCCTGTGAATTCGTTCTTAAAAGTGAATAAATGCTGTTTATCCTATAATCAATTCCAACCAGTTCATCATCATAGGATGGCAATTTACTTTGTAAGTTTTTCCACACCTCTGCAACAATTTCTTCAATGAGTTCTGTTTCTCGCCTGCATAAGAAATTATTAGGTTTGAAACAAGGGAATTGACATGAATTATAACTAAGTAAAGGAACAAAATGATTATGAGGATGTATTTTGATTAATGTTTTGATTCCTAGAAATCCAAGTATGAGATGAAAGTCACAAATTAAATAAGAATGAAAAAGTTGAGTGACATATAAAGATGAGGCTCCCATTTGCAAACATGAAGTTCTTAAGAGATTTCCTTCAAAAAATAATCTTAATTTCAAATCATTCCATATCTCCTCCACTCTATCTGTATGTGCTGTCTTATGGAGGGAGAAACCGAATGAACAAGCAAAGAAACCATCATATTATTGCAGCATTTCCAGGCTTGATAAGAGGTATCTCCTCGCACATGTTGAACAGCGGTCCCATCATCAAATTCCACATTGTTCTTGGCACTCACAGGACAGTAATCATGGACCTGCTCCATGAGTGCTAGTTCTTTGAATCAAGAAGAGGAGAAACCAAGGAAGTGACAAGATTTTCACTTCAGTGAAGACACAAGAAACTATGTACTGAAGTTTGTATTGGATCGTCATACATGATGAAGAAAGAGGAACAAAAAGGTCAAAAAACAGAAAAGAAACCCAAAAATAACAAATCTGATGTGTAGCATAGCCCTTCAAAAGAAGAGCTCTGATAACATCTTACATTTACTCCTACAAGACAGTATTTTAGCATTCATGATGAAAGGAAGACTCTCCAAAGAAGAAAAGAGAAAAAGAAGCGAACGCATGGACAGAGAAAAGGATTTGATTGAAATGTATCTTATGTTACAAAAAGGTGAAACGAAAAAAGGTGAGACGAAAAGAACAAAACTTAAAAACAAACGCAAAAAAAAGAAGTAAATAAAAAAAAAATAAAAAAAAAAAAAAAAAAAAAAAAAAAAAAAAAAAAAAAAAAAAAAAAAAAAAAAAAAAAAAAAAAAAAAAAAAAAAAAAAAAAAAAAAAAAACTGAAAAACAATCAGACATGCATCATATGAAACATAAGACGCACAACAGGACCGCTCAACGATGACACATATGACCCATAGGGTTTAATAATTCGTAAGTGAAGTCATATATTTTATGCTTGAATATAGCTATAAGACCCCCTTTTTCTGATTTAAAAAGGTTTTGGGTATGACCTTATTAAAGGGTTCAGGATCAGCCCACTAGGGACCTCTAGAAACTCCCTTTCCAGCCACTAATTTTCAAATTTGTCTCTTTTTCAAAAAAATAGTCCACCTCTTTTTTTCCTTGTCTAAAACAGAAGGTATGCTAGAGCACAACAATATCCTCCCTTGAGCTTACTGGACGTTATCATCAGCGTAAGTAGAACTCTAAACTCATGCTCTCTTTCATTTTTTTTTTCTGTTTGGAAGCTTCAGTTCCACCTTAACCTCTGCTAGGGTCTCAATTTTCACTTCCTTTGGTTCTGTTTTCCAGTTCTGTAAGCTGTAATCGTGTCGTAGTGCTTTTCTTTTAGGGCTTGTTCTTAGGTTAGTACCTGTCAAAGTAAGGGAAGCTTGAACTCCTTATTTTTCTTTGAAATAGAGTGTACTTATTTTCATTCTGGGATGTGCTGAGTATGTTTGATTGATGATTGCATTGAATGGGGATGAATTTCATGTTTGGGTATCTATGTGTCACACCATATGCTTTTTGGTTGTGAGATTTTGACTTGTTCCACCGCACAATTTGGTATCTAACAATTTTATCTTCTCAAACTTATTTCAAAGTGGTTTATAGATGATACCAAATTGAACAATTGCAACAATCAATATCTCTCATTCCAATTGCATTCTAAACTACCTAAAATTCTCTAACCCATAGATACCCAAACATGAAATTCATCCCCGTTCAATGCAATCATCAATCAAACATACTCAGCACATTCCAAAACGAAAATAAGTACACTCTATTTCGAAGAAAAATAAGGAGTTCTAACTTTCCTTACCTTGACAGGTGCTAACCCAAGAACAAGCCCCAAAAAAAGAGCACTACGACACGATTACAGCTTATGGAGCTGGAAAACAGAACCAAAAGAGGTGAAAACTGAGACCCTAGCAGAGGTTAAGGTGGAACTGAAGCTTCCAAACAGAAAAGAAATGAAAGAGAGCATGAGTTTAGAGTTCTACTTACACAGATGATAACGTTCAATAAACTCATTAGAGGATATTGTTGTACCCTAGCAGAGCTTCTGTTTCAGACAAGGGAGAAAAGAGGTGGACAATTTTTTTGGAAAGGAGACAAAATTGGGAGTTAGTGGCTAGGAAGGGGGTTTCTGGAGGTCCCTAGTGGGTTGACCCTGGGCCCTCTAGTAAGACCTAACCCAAAGCCTTTTTAAATCAGAAAAAGGGAATCTTACAACTTACCCAACAACAAAAATTTTTGACCTCGAAAATTCACTCATAAGATAGAAAGAAAACTATGTTTTCCTCATTTTCTCTGACAACCACCACCTAGACATGACTGATATAACAACTCCAACACCTATAGTCACTGGAAACTTTGCCTCTATGCTAAACGATATGTGTTCAACAATGTATATTGATTTAGTCACTACTCTCAAAGCAACTCCCAACCTCCAACCTTAAAATTGGAATGCTCCTTCATACCTGACCAACCAACTTGTATCTGATATACTGACTCACCTTCCATATGCTCTCCACTACCTCTTGTAAGTTTTTATCAAAATCTCAGATAACTTCAGGTCTCAAACTAAAACATGTTAGTTATCAGTCCACATCACCTTGTTCTCTCCTTTAAGCATCACTCCACTGACTTGATCACACTTGACTTCTGGCCTACTGCCCCACCATCAACACTCTTGACCACTTTTATGCATAACGACACTCATAACATCTTGCTTCCTTTGCTGGTTTCAACCAAGGTAACAAAGTTCACTACCAAATTATTCCATTTCCAATTTAAAACTTTCAACTGTTTCAACCACTGTATTCATTTTGGCGTCCTATCTTCATTTTTGATCCCTTAACTTGTAACTATCCTTCCACAACAACCTCAGAACCATAACTTTTCTTGACTTCAAATCTCTAGTTTGGTCTATATCAAGCAACTCTACGATACACCTCAAACTAAGATTGTCTGATTTGTCTTTTTCCCAACCTTGTTTAGAAACTCACTTGTCTGTGTCAAGTGACTAGACTAATGAAATCTCCTCACACCTTCTCTTCCTAACTCAAACATTTATAATTCTCCACCAACTCTTACTCTTACCTTGTCAAGCCCAGATCTTGAGTTCCCTTCTCTGACTAAGCACCTATTCTTACTTCCTTACTTCTAGGTTGGCACCCTAACTTGAAACCATAACTCAACCATCTCCTATTTCTCTTGTCCAACTTCCTCAGTGCAACTCTACACTTCCAACTCTGAATGATTGAACACTCTTAACTGATACTCACAAGAACGAAACCTTTGATGTTTTTAAAGAATTGGTCTTCGTAGTAACCACTAGGTCATGAGTAAGATAGTTCTTTTCACGCACCTCTTACCATTCATAAGCATCACTTGCCACCATCCCGCTGCGCTACTCTGATCCATACAGAAGGTCACTTATTTGTTTACTCAAAATGATGATCCTTTCATGCCTGCCATGAACAGGAAGCAATCATCGTTGAGAAACCTTCCTCAAAACCTCTATAAAACTTGCAAAACTCTTTAAACTCCCCTTTTGATAGCCTTAGCATTCTGTTTTCTCAATATTGTATCCACCCTTTTTACAATTATATGTCCTCCTACTAGTCACTCCAACCTTGGTCAATACTCTTCTTGAATGGTTTGACACACCACAACTTCTCTTTCAAGATCCACCAAATTTGTAGGCATTCCAGTGATTATACTGGGTCTATACCATTATGTTTCCAACGACCCTTTCACTTGGTTCTCTTACTTCACCATTCCAAAACAAAAATTCTAATATCTACTTTAGAATACATTTATAAATTCTTCTACCACTAAGATCTTTTGCGTCTATTTTTTTGCTTTCCTTTATCAGATAATTTTTTTATTCACATGACATTCTGCCCCCACCTTTTAGCTTGATTGATACTCAATCTGCCATCACTGACTTATCTCTTTGAATCAAAGGACACTAAATCGTTGGGGATCACATCTCCTAAGAATGAGATTAAGAAAACAATCATTTCACCCTTGAGATTATGTCCCAACCTCGCAAAGGAAATAATTCAAATTGGCTGTGAATTTAAATCCTTTGATCACCACGAAACACGTGACACACTCGAGTAAACTTCACTTGACTGCAACTGTAGCAAACCACCATCTCAACTCCAACTCCCTCTTGCAGGCAACCATGACTCCTTTACCATACTGGCGACACCAAGAAGTAGAAGATTCCAAACAAAACCAAACGCACATCTCAAGCACCACTTTTATACCTTGTATCTTTCAATTTGATCATCTACGCTAACCGCTCCAGCACCGACTATCACAGACACCATTTCAACCACTTCAGAGTTTTCTTCTCCTTTCATTCTTTAGAGTACTTTGCCTCCACTAGTTTTTGTCCTTCCCACAAGATCAAACTTAACGGTACGCTTCTTCTTCCAACACTTAAATTCCTCTATCTCAGCCCAAGGTAATTCGTTATACTCATGTAAACTACTTTTCCTTGAAACATCCTACTACCAACTGAAGAGACCAATCATCTCCTTCTGACTATTGAACCTAGTATGAAACCTTTATGCCACTTCATTCTTATCCACAAATTACTTTCCCCTCTACTAAGGAAACATCACTTTACTTGACTGACCCGTAAACTCTGCTCCATCTTAGCCTTCCAATAGAGATTTGTCGTCTCTTTACACCTCACGTTCTTTATATCTCTTAGCTTGCTCGATGTCAAACAATCTCACTATTTCTGCCACCTATGATCTACCAATTGTTCCTCTTCCACCAATCCAAGAAAGCACTAGATATGGCCATATATGACTATATCCAATGACACTTCTCCTAACATTGTATGCATCTGCATAACTCTGAACCTTAACATTGTCGGGATATAGAACCAAGTTGATTTCCTCAAACGTTGTTACTCTTGCATACACTGATATCTTCCATTGTTGTAACCTCTAGATTCAACTCCTTTTGGGAAACTTGTAGTATCTAATTCCAATAACATGTCCTTAAAGCTTCCTCTGCCCAAACATGGTCATATGAACTCTAGAGTCTTCTCCTAGTCTACTAGCACAAAACTTAGCTTTCCTCGCTCAGTGATATACATCATATAACAACTTCCTATCTTTCAAGCAAGAAGTTCTCTCAGAGGCCTCATCCAACCCTTGTGAAGTAAGCAGATCAAGTTGACCTTGAATCTGCATTCCTTTACCACCATAGACATCAAACACATACCACAGAGGCCCAAACAAGTCAAACTAGAACATACAAAGCAAAATTTCATCATCTACTAACAACCAAACCCCTTGTCTATCACCTTTTTTTCCCCAAACCATTAGAATTAAGAAAGGAAAAAACCTTTGATCTAGTCATGAGTGTGCACTCTCATTACTTTATCAAGACGTTTTTTGTTCTTAAAACTTTTTGGTTTCACCGACAAACTCGACTAAACTTGAATACTCAAGCCTGTGAGACATGACAAACCCACAACTCTCAGGTCATTCTAAGGACGAGCATGCTCTGATACCATAAAATGTGACATCCCATTTAATAGATAAGTATAATAAATAAAAAGTCGCATAATCATAATAAAATAGAGTCAAGGCAGAAGTATATCAAAATTAACCTTTTACAGTCATCCAAAATATACTCAAGAGAAAGACTAAGACATAAAACACATGCCATAAACATAATTTAAACTAATCTGTGTTTAAATTATGTTTATGGCATGTGTTTTATGCCTTAGTCTTCCTCTTCAGTATATTTTGGATAACTGTAAAAGGTTAGTTCTGATATACTTCTGCTTTGACTCTATTTTATTATGATTACACGACTTTTTATTTATTAGATTTATCTATTAAATGGGATGTCACAGTAACCAACCATATATTGATATAATTGAAATTGTAGGAATACTTTTATTATACTGGTGGAGTAAAAACGTTATCATCTTTATAGAAAAATATAAATATACATAAAAAAAAATTAAATGTCTAATTTAAACTGATTTTATAGAGAAAAAGCAGTTATGTCGATAAATCAGTTTGTCTTCGTAACTAAGAAAAATCATAATGTTTGAACAATCTGCTTGAGGAAGATCAATTTCCTAATATGATTTAAACCAAATAAATTTGAATCCTTAGACAAAGTCCTGCATCAAACACGTTTAATTGAACACAAACATGACTTCACTTAAACATAAACAAAATTATATTTAAGTAACACGACTTTTTCATGATGTCATGATGCAAGCACAACTTAAGGTCTTTTTATGGGTAATTTGCTTATGAAATTAGTACAATTTTTTAAAAGATTTTCAAAGTTGGCCAAGTTGAGTATGAAATAATTTTGTTGGATATGTTGTATAGCACAACTTCTTTGGTAATGTCATGCTAACATGACTTCAAGTCAAATATAATGAAATGGTTTGCAATTGACTCGACTTCTTCTTTAGAGAGTCGAACTAAAATCACATGACTTAGTCCAATTTCAAAATTTATTAAAAAATTGCACCATTTTTCAATAACAAGTTTCTCCACATTGGTTAAAAATATCCACAACTTACGGCAATTTAAAAAAAAAAATACTCAACATCAATTTAGTAAATTTGTCACATCTCTCTCCCTTTCTCATTTTCTAGGGTATTATGGTATCCATAAGTAATTTCCTAAAATCTCCTGTTTATTTGAATTAAAACATTAGCATTTTATAAACATATTTTCAAAACTTTGCTTTAATAAATTTTTTTATAAATGTTTAAAAAGAATAAGAAAGGTAAAATAATCGAACTTTTCCTATAAGTTAAATCAGCTCGTGTTATTCATCTTTTGAATTAGTTATTCGAGTCAAGTGAGCTCATAAAAATCAAGAACCTTAGTTCTTTTAACATATTGAAAAAGGTCAATTTATTTTATCTTTCTCATTTTCTTATAAACATATCACCTAAATCGTCCATTGATAATAGGCTTTGATTTCTAAAAATATAAATTACTGGTTAGTTAGTTTAAATTTTGAGTTTAATACTGAAGATATGTAATGCATTTTATTAAACGTAAAATTGTAAAGAGTAATAAACCAAATTAAACTGGACTTTGTCCTTTAATTAATCATTAAGCCATATCTTAGTAAACCAAAAGTAGACTTACTTATCCTTAGAGGTCCAGCCAGACAAAGCCGCGACGTCCTTCAACGCTTGTCTCCACATCCGAACCTCATCGCTCCCAAACCTCTCTACATGCTTCGCAAAAGCTTCGGCGAAAGTTCCTCGTTGATGCCTTACGTCTGCGGGATCCACGTCGTAGAAGATCGGCAGAACGTTGCGACCGAAATTCGCTCTCGATTCCAGTATCCTGAGGAGCTCGTCCAAGCACCACCGCGAAGAGGCGTAGTGCGGCGAGAGAACCACCACGGAGCACAGAGACTCGTCGATCGCCTTCAGAAGCGCGTGCGAGATGACTTCTCCTCTCTCGAGTTCTTCGTCGTCTCTGAAAACTGCAAAGCCGCGTCCCCTAAACGCAGCGTAGAGGTGGTCCGTAAAACCGTTGCGCGTGTCTTCTCCTCGGAAGCTCAGAAACACGTGAAATTTCCACGACGGAGCTTCACGCACCGATGCCATTGCAATGGAAATTGGAATCACTGTTTCGTTTGCATCTTCACACTCTTTCTATGTGTGTGTGCTCTCTTCCTCCACTCTCACTCTCACTCGCTGTAGCTCTCAGTTTCATAAGCGTTGATATTAATTGAAGTGGTTGAACAACCAACTAACTAGTGAATTACAAGTCACACTTTATAGGCATTTTCTTCCTGCACCACGCTATTCCTAACTCCACCCCCAGACAACACAAAATGATTAAGATACCCTCCTTCGTTATAACACGCATGGTTGCCACGATACTGTTATTGTTACACCTCCCTTGTCCACTGCAGAGAAAAAAAAAAAAAAAAAATTTGTTCCAATATT
>Ga0214543_1003484_pt1 | contig 30483 bp, 32 predicted proteins | sample CNSS2metaG_FD_160094 | JGI IMG/M metagenome (GOLD analysis project Ga0214543, IMG submission 160094) | Root nodule microbial communities from cowpea collected in UCLA plant growth center, Los Angeles, California, USA - CNSS2 | ecosystem: Host-associated > Plants > Roots > Nodule | place: USA... | reverse complement strand
TTGATATCACATCACATGGCCACCACCATGTTATTCGTGTTCTACATCTTCTAGTGAGTACCTCAAGGTGTCTTGCTGCCATACCTATCGGCCACAACCGATAGAGCACGTGCGGGAAACCATGCTACGGATCATACACCGTAACGCTAGGTGGAGTTCCCATATACGAACATAATTTATAACGTCCCAAGACTACCAAACTCATCAATCAACTACTGAGGAGGGCAATCTATCTGGACCCATCCATACTGGCCACAACCAGCACACTCACACCGGCAACACTCGCCAACCCGAGCTCAACTCAAGGGTTCCTCGTGTTCATCCGCCATCCCGAACTCAACTCGAGGGATGCCATTCTGAGCTCAACTCGAGGAATGCCACGTGCTTAACCCCTATCCCGAGCTCAACTCAAGGGATACGTTCCGAGCTCAACTCAAGGAACACCAGCAAGCCGACCTTTAAGATATCCTAGAAGCCTTGTAGATCACACACATCATAGCAAGCATAACACCAATCTGATACAGCAAAATCGCCTGGCGGGGAACACGTACCGCTAGGCACTACCGCTTCCAGATTACCTGGCGGGGGACACGTACCGCGAGTCGCTACATCAGTACTTGCACATTACTGGTTTTAGTTCAGGTTCAAGCACCCTTCACATAGGTTGCTCTCATTTACTCTCATTAGAGAGTACCCCTACTGAAAGGCATTGTCATCTATAATGTTCTAGACCTTATAGCACCTCACATGTGCCTTCATCCCCTAGTCATATAGACAATCCCAAGCATGCTCAAACAAAATATATGCAGCAACACTCTAACAATTTTAAGCACATGATCTTATGCACCAATGCAATTTAATATTGACACCCATGCCTTCAGCAAACCAATTCTCCACATGTGACTAATCCAAAGAAACATTCAAATTGATAGAGACATACCACATAACCTAATCATGCTTCATTAGAAGTTAATTGAACTTATCAAGAGGTTATTCATGCATTTTAACGACTCCAAAATCAGCAATATTGAGTAACGTATATCTCTAGATACTGAGCTCCAAATCCAATCTCCACCGTTCAAAGCCGAGAACCACATGTTATGAACCACTTGTCAAAATTTCACTTAAATCGGACGGTTAACGAACCGGGAAATGTAGTTTTACAAAAACTGCGCGAACCAAAAAAATATGGTGGCGCCTAGCGCCCAGAAGTGAGGATGTGGCGCCTGGCGGGACTAAAATACCGCCCGACGATTCCTTTTGCGCGAAAAGTACGAAAAACATCATTTTTCGTGAACAGAACCCACACACCTCTATGGCATGGCGCCTGGCGGCCAATTGGGTGTCGCCAGGCGGTTCCTGCTGTTCCAGGAACCCAGAAATCCTCCCCTTGCACTTGCGAAGCCCCCAACACTCCTTGGTCTTCCTCCATTGCAGATTTCACCAAATCCTTACTTGAATTCATTTTCAGTTATAAAGATTCTCATCTCAAACCCATTCATTCGCTCTTTCCAGTACAATTGAACCATCAATTTGCTTAGAACATTAAGAACCCAATTTTCAACCCTAACATCATCTTCCCACTGTTCCATTAAATTTAGCTTGCAATCACTCGAAACCCAATAATATTAAATATCAAATCCTCACTGAACGATCCAGTCTAACTCTCCCTTCGATCAGAATCATCTCAAATTACGCAAAACACCAAAATCGTGCCAAAAGTGGTTTGTATCGCCTGGCGGTTGCTCATCACCGCTAGGCAGTTCAACAAAAACCCAGAAAATCTGGGTTGTAGTCATGTGTCGCCTGGCGGTCAGGGATGTGCCGCTAGGCGGTTCCTCTTCACGGACCCAAAAATAAGCACAAACTGATACGTCGCCTGGCGGTGGTTCATCTTCCCACTGTTCCATTAAATTTAGCTTGCAATCACTCGAAACCCAATAACATTAAATATCAAATCCTCACTGAACGATCCAGTCTAACTCTCCCTTCGATCAGAATCATCTCAAATTACGCAAAACACCAAAATCGTGCCAAAAGTGGTTTGTATCGCCTGGCGGTTGGTCATCACCGCTAGGCAGTTCAACAAAAACCCAGAAAATTTGGGTTGTAGCCATGTGTCGCCTGGCGGTCAGGGATGTGCCGCCAGGCGGTTCCTCTTCACGGACCCAAAAATAAGCACAAACTGATACGTCGCTTGGCGGTGGTTCATCACCCGCCAGGCGATTTCTGGAAAAATTCCAGAAACTCGAATTTCAGTGTAAGCAAAGGGAGATCATACACGTACATGATATAATACATACAGATATGCATAAAAATATAAATAGACGTGGTTCAACTCCCCTAACCTGGTTTCCTTAGCTTATTTTGAAATTGTTGTGAGTTCCCCCTTGATCACCAATAATCCTCCTTTGATTCTATCTCTTTGTAGCTCCTTTCCTCACTCAATCCTCAACAAACTCTTAACTTTCATTCTCCTCTCCCTATACAACAATAACAAATGCAGAAACCTCTTCTCTCACCTAAAATTTCCCTTATAATAGTGCCTTAATGATGAATTAATGTGCTAAAACGAAAATGGCATTTAAAAGTGGTATAAGTGTTATTCAATGGTTCATAACACATCTAGTTTTCAGCCACCCTTGGCTGCTCCTTAGCCAATTGGGGTTTCCATGCCCTTTCACCTTCATGCCAAAGGAAATTTTGACAAAAAAAGAGTTTTGTTTGGGGTTTACTAAGGTTCAAACCCACATCAAACCAATTTATCAAATCAAAGCACAACCATTTAACCAATTCATGTTTTATGATGATTAATATAATTCTATGATTATATTATCCCTCAACATGTTCTAGCATATTATTATTAAAAACAATAATAATTAAATAACACACAAACGACATACATAGGACTTGAACCCAAGTCCTCTCACACAATAAAGTACTCTCGACCACTTGAGCTAGCACTTTTCCATGTTATAACAATCCGCATTAATTGCCTTAAAGGCTCATACTACTTGCATTTATTAAATAATTATTTACTTAATTATTTAAATTTCTCGGGTCTTACATTCCCCCCACCTTAAAGGATTTTTGTCCTCGAAAATTGGACTTACCAGGGAACAATTGCGGATAGGATTGCCTCGTCCCAAAGGACTTTCACAGTCTGGATCTCCTTCTCTCTGAGTTGCTTGACTTGAGAATCCAAGATTCTCATTAATCCAACTCCTACTATTTGATCCTCACGTACCTGAACGTCGTCTTTTTTTATATCTTACTGCAAGTAGACCTGATATTATGCAATATGTATGTGTTTGTGCTAGATATCAAGTTAGTCCTAAGGAATCACATCTTATAGCAATAAAAAGAATTTTAAAATATCTTAAAGGAATTATATCTTTTGGACTTTGGTATCCTTATGGGGCCTCACTTAGTTTAATAGGGTACTCTGATGCTGATTATGGTGGCTACAAAATAGATAGAAAAAGTACTAGTGGTACTTGTCACCTCTTAGGAAGCTCATTAGTTTCTTGGCACTCCAAGAAACAAGCTTGTGTGGCTTTGTCAACTACAAAGGCTGAATACATAGCTGCTGGAAATTATTGTGCTCAAATTCTTTGGAAGAAACAACAGTTAGAAGATTATAATATTTTTCTAAATCTACCTTTGAAATGTGATAATACCAGTGCTATTAATTTAACCAAAAATCCCATCATGCACTCTAGGACAAAACACATTGAAATTAGACATCATTTTTTAAGGGATCACATAAGTAAAGGCAATTGTGAGATAGAATATGTAGATACCAATCACCAATTAGCTGATATTTTTACCAAAACTTTAGCCAAAGATAGATTTTATGAACTTAGAAGGGATCTGGAAATTTTAGAAGTGTCTTAAAATTGCACCAAATTGAACAAAAATGCACAAATTCGCACTTTATAAATATTTTTTTAGAAAAACAGTGTTAATAATCGATTACCAAATGGTAATCGATTACCAGGTCCTCTTTCTATTTTTGGGTTCTTAGATTATGAACAAATAATCGATTACCACTTACAGTAATCGATTACCAAACTTCTCTGAACATTTTATTTTCCAGATTATGAGAAAATAATCGATTACCACTTATGGTAATCGATTACCCACCTTCGTTACCCCATCTTGGACTCTGCAATATGAGCAAATAATCGATTACCACATTTGGTAATCAATTATCCTTCATTGTTGCGCGTTAACCTTTCCTCAATTAGTCGTTGTAACAACGAGATTCTCCATCAAATCACCAAATCAAACCGTTTTTCCCACTCTCAGTTAAAAAATCCTTCTATCTGAAATCACTATTCACTCACAAACATCTAAAATAACTTTTCCCTTTTCCAAAACCCTAAAACCCTAAAACCCCTTTTCTGCAAATCAATGGCAGAACGACGCAGGAAGATTCCCACTCGTCGACGAGGTGCTCAACCTTCATTCTTTGTTGATCTTCCTCCAAGGGATGCCTCCATTGATGGCTGGATCTCTGATGAAAGTAGACGCCCAGAGTTTCTCACCCTCTTCAAAGAAAAACCACTATAAACGCCCAAGTTCATCAATAATAGTTGGTTCTGAAACCAAGGATTCTCCTTCCCTGATCTTTTCAAAGAAAAAGGCATTCGATTCTTCACAGAAATGCAAGGTGTTTTACTATCCCGATCTTGTTCGCGTTTTCCATTACAACCTCAAATTTAGGGGAAACATTGGGTATACAAAAGTCAAGGGAGTAGAGATCATTCTTGATGATGATATCTGGACCAATGTAGCACGAATTCCTCCTTCTGCTGACCGCACATCCATCTTGTCTACTCACATCGATGGATTCAATAGAATTCTTACATACCAGTCTCTTTTACGGCAGCCTGATTTGCACATCAGCAAAAAGTTATTGGCTGGCCCTCTCACAATTGAGGCAAGGTTGTTGCACTGTCTCACTGTCTAGATTTTTTGCCCACGTGGCACCAATCATGCTCAATGCAGTGAAGCCGACCTACTGATCATTTATCGTTTAATGAATCATATTATGATTGGTTGGTCAATGTTGTTTATGGAGACTATGCTTAAGGCAAGGAAGCTTACCCAATATCCTCTTCCATATTCTCTTCTCATATCTCGCATTTGTGAGTACAAACAGGTTCCAACCGAGGGGGAACTCTGTCAAAGCACCTCACCTTCAAATGAAATCTCTAACTCTTCCCTCAGGCAAATGAAGATTGTGCAATTTGGAGGTGGATATGTTCATAAAGATGATGTTCCTAACTATGAAGATGATGAAGGAACTCCCTCCCCAGATCCTATCCCTCCTCAAACCAATGTTGGTTCTTCAAGCAATGCTGCAACAGGATCCTCCATCTCCTTAGAAGACCATATTCTTGGCTTAAATCAAAGACTTGAAGACTTCTTTCTTCTATCTACATCTCGCCATGAAGAAGTCCTTAGGTCCATTGGAGAAGTCAATACTAGACTTTCCAATTTAGAAACAAAATTTGATGCATTCACTCATGATGATGACATGAGTGAAGAATTTTAGGAGATCGAGTTGTCTAATTTAATGTTATTGCTTCTTGTGTAATGACTTTCTCTTTGAAATAACAAATTCTCTATGTTATATTTGTCTGGTGTTTTTTTTTCTTACCCTCCTTCATGACCCCTTTTTATCTTCTGATCAAAATAGGGGGAGAAAAAGTTTAAAGGGTTGTCTCACTGTTTCTTTCCCATAAGTTGTTTAAATTGCAGGAAGTTCAGAAACTTTAAACATATATTTGATCATCATCAAAAAGGGAGAGATTGTTGACAAAGATTGATTAAAAGATTTTGATGATGATAAAGATGCTGAAGAAAACACTTGAAGATATTGAAGACAATATAGTTTATGTTTAAAGATTCTTATTGTAATAGACTTAAACTTTTTCTAGTTAGGTGCAAAATTGTTAGAACAACAGCCAGCTCGCAACTCCTCTAAGAGAAACTCATTTTTTGCAAAAATCAGTATGGTAATCAATTACCAACTTATAATAATCGATTACCAACTCAAAAAATACTATTTTTCAAAACCTACTTAAGATAATCGATTACCACGAATGGTAATCGATTATCACTGGCAGTTATAACTTGGCTCTTGAAAAACGACTTGAAATAATCGATTACCATTTCTGATAATCGATTACCACTGGCAGTTATAAAAATATTTGTCCAAATTTGTACATGAGATAATCGATTACATTTTGGGTAATCAATTATCCTTGGCAGTTTCAGCTAAACTCTTCATTTCTAACTCAGTCTACGAAAACCTCTTTAAATAGAACTCAGTTTCCAAACTTCAAACTACCTTTTTAAGATTCAGAGTTCTTGTGCTGTGACTGCAAAGTGTTGCTTTGTGAGATTCTTAAAAAATAGCTTTGAAAAGCCCAGTGTGAGTGAGTGATAACTTTTTCTAAGTGAGTTCTTAGAAGATCGAGTGATGCACTATTGCTAGGAAAGTTGGTCATCCTCTGTGTGATTCAGGGGGAGCTTTTTGTTCATCTCTTGTGGTTGTTCAAGAGAGGTGTTTTCTAATCCTTACTCTTTTATAATCTATTGTAATCTGATTATTATAGTGATTGAGCTAATCTCTTTGTTTAAGAAATTAACAACGGGACGTAGGATCTTTTGATCTGAACCAGTATAAATATCAGTGTGCATCTTTCTCCTTTAAACTCTTTATTTATCTGCACTTGCATTTAAAGTAACTGTGATTTTAAGTTAATCATTTAAATTTTGAGAAAACTTTTTTAAAACCTGTTAAGACTTATAAAAATCCAATTCACCCCCTTTTCATTTTTGACCATAGATTAAATATTCCGCTGCGTGATACCAACAATTTATATTTATTTTGTTGTCACATATGAAAAAAACTATTTTATTTTTTTATCCAATTATTTTAATTTTAAACTGATTTGACATAAAAATTTAAATATATTTCTATACAATTTTTTTAATTCTTAATTTTACCTTTTTATAACTTTTAATTAATTAATTATTTAATAAATTATTTAAGAACTACTTATAATTAAAATGTTGATATTTTGCATAATTATCTATTGAGTCCTGATAAATTTAGAAACTTTGAATTGAGTACATATTAAATTTTTTTGGTTCATCGAGTGTTTCAAATTTTGAATTGAGTACATATTAAATTTTTTTGGTTCATCGAGTGTTTCAAATTTTTAAATTTTTCGATTAAGTATCTATCCTTAAATTGTCACATAATACTTTGTTATAAGATGTCATTATGAACAAGATTTCCATCGTATTTAACGAAAATTATTCTTAAAGTAAATTAAAATTATAAAATTATAAATATATATATATATATATATATATATATATTATAAAATATACAGTTAGATAATCATATAATTATAAAATTTTAAATTTTAAAATTTTAAAATTCTAAAAATTATAAACTATAAAATTAAAAATGTTCAAAAAATACAAAACTAAAAAATCACAAAATAAAAAATTATAAGTTTGTAAAAATTGTAAATAAAATTATAAAGTTTTATAACTATAAAATTATAAAATTACAAAATAATAAATTTACAAGTAAAATATCATAAAAGTTTGAAATTAAAAAACATGACATTACAAAATTACGAAATTATAAAAGATAAAAATGTAAATTATATAATCAGATAATTAAAAATTATGAAGTTAAAATTGTAAAATTATATTTTTTATTCTATATTTTACAATTTTAAAATTATCTACTTTTATATATTTATATTTTTTTTAGTTTTTAATTTTCTATTTCCTAATTTCCTAATTTTAATTTGCTTTAAGAATAATTTTAATTAAATATAAAAAATCTTTGAGGGAGATCATCGACATTATGGTCTCTTCGGCATTATGGTCTTTTGTAAGTAATAAAGTATTATGTGATAATATTTAAGCATAATCGTATAAAATCATTGTCACTTCATATAATTAAGAGTAAAATTTAACCAGACGGTCAATTAAAAAGTTTTAAAATTTCGAAGACATAATAGACCATAAGAATTTAATACGTACTCAATTCAAAGTTCTCAAATTTATTAAAAACTCGTAACATAATCAATTCTGTTATGAAATAAAACGAATAACAGAGAAAATAATAATAGATAATAAAGAAGAGAAAAAACAATAGAGAATAGAGAATGAGAAATTAGGGAGCAACTCATTTTTGTATTATTATTGATAGGATTTATTTCATAACACGTTATCAGCACGAAACTCCAACCAACTGAGGACTAGTGGAAGCTTTTTCTCTATAACGACAGTGCTTTGCGTGTCTCAATCCAGGCTTTTTCTAATCTTTTCTCAAATTATAATTTTACCTTATATTCTTCCTCTTGTGATAAGAATTGTTTAACTTTATCAATTTTCATCTCTGTCTTATTATTTTTATTTTTATTATGATGGTGATTATTATTATTATTAATATTATTATTTTATGTGCTAGTTCTAAACACACGAAATGTTGCAAAATTTGGATTTGTGACCCTTGATATTACATGGAAGAATTCCTTATATTGGATTTTAAATGTTGAAATATATTTAGATGCAATGGATATTGGGATACCATTAAATAAAGAAATAAAGCATCTAAGCAACATGACAAAAATATTGTGAAAAGAGATTTCACAAATATTGTGAATTTATTTCATGCATATGTTTGGCTGACCAGACAAAGCAATAAAGCTTTTGACGAAAAATCATGAGATCTGCCTAATCTGCTCCATTCCCAGAAGTGAATGCAACAATAAATATTATGAATTTATTTCATGCCTTTGTATGGTTGAATAAAGCAATGAGCTTTTGATAGAAAATCAAGAAATCTGTCCAAATTGGTTCTGCTCCATTCCTAGAAGTGAATGTCGCAACATTTGATTTATATTTTCATGATCGTAATCGTGATATTGATTATGGACATGGTTATAAAGAAAATTTTAAAGACACATTTTGTCACCAGAAGTGGCACAATAATGTGAAAAAAGGAAAAGGAAAATGTGAAAATGCTGACAAAAAGATGAAAGTATATATTATCATTACGGTGATAAAGGCCATTTGAGTTGTACTTATTGTACACCAAAGCATCTTACAAATAATGAGAAAAACATAGAAACATACTTTGCTTATGAAGATGGTGATTCTGATTATGGCCATATGGATGTTACTCATCTTGATATTATTATTTTCTTTGCTAAAGCAAATGGAAGCATTGATCACCTCATTGATTATGAGAGTGTTAAAAAAATAAATCTCATATTGATATTTACGTTTATATGAAAAACGAATGTTTGCACTAGTACCAAAAGATATGTGTCTTATTGATAGTGCAACAACTTATACAATTCTCAAGAGTAATAAATTTTTCTCTTGTTTGATAATGCGAGACATCAATGTTAGTATTATTTATAGTACTACAAATATATTTGAAGACTCTAGAAGAGCTATTATACTTCTACCAAGAAGTTGAATAGAAACTTATTAAGTTTCAATGATATTTGTCTAAATGGATATTATATTGAGACAAACAATGAAAAAGCTATGAAATATCTTTATACCTCTATGATTGAGTTGAAAAAGAAAGTGTGTTGGAGAAATTATCAACATTCTCTTATAGTTTGTACTACAAGTTTATTAGTACAACCAAAATGCATGTCATGGTAAACCAGAAGTTTACAAATCAAAATGATTTCCTTGTTTGACATGATCAATTATTATGATGCGAAAAAAAAAGGGTTGAAAAACTCATGTGAACATGTTTGAAGCGTGATAGACCTATTGGTTCTAAATATAAAAACTCTTGAATGAGAAAGGGAGCTAAAATGCAAAATGACCTAATCGAAAAGGTTGAAATCCCAAAAGATTCATTTGACATAATTAATGGTTTGGTTCCAAAAGAACCTCAGGTACCTGAAATTGTTGAAATGATGAGATCTCAATAAATTATGTCATGAATCATAGAATATGGAACCAAAATAAAGTTACTCTTTATGGTAAATATTTGTATTAACTAAGTTGATTTGTTTCCTTTATGGATTACATATTGTATCTATAAATAGGACTCTTCCTATCAATAATAATACACAGATCAGTTGCTCGCTATTCTCCATTCTCTATTATCTATTATTCTCTCTTCTCTATATTATTCACTTCATTTCATAACAGTAATATCATTATACACATGTTGCACTTATTTATTTCCACAATTAAAATAAATAAAGCCACATTTCAGGACTATTTTCATTTTTTTCCACTTAAAATCAATAAAATTAAATACACAAGAGAAACAAAACAAGTAATTTATTGTTTGATAAATGTTGTGTTACTAATATCTTAGCAAACATAATTCGTTTACAAATTTAATTTGCATATATACCATCAGTTTCTATACACAATGTATATTATTGATCAATAAAAAGTTGTCATCAGTAACACTTTTAAGACAATTATTTAAAATTAATAAAATTTCATTATATGATTATTTACCATTGTATAACAATGAAAAAAAAATACTATAGTACACATATGTTATTTATTCTTAAACAAATATGGGTAAAACTCATATTCAATGGAGTGTCTTATTTAAGCTAAATCTATATTATTGAAAAGAAACGTAAAGTATTGTGTTACCACAACATTCTTCCTCATTATCAGCTGCTTTAAACACTGTTGTTATATCCTTTCCATCATTAGTCCCTTCTCTTAAAATTGCTAACACTTCAAATCCTACTGATGAAGTTGTTGATGTTGAACCTTCTCTCCATGACCGATTGATGATTGAACCTTACGGTCGAGGGAAATACCTTCTATCATCTCTAAAACTAATTTGTATTACATGACTTATTTTACCTTGCCCTCTTTTTGCATGACTTTTCTTCAATCCATATGCAAGATTTTTCCTTCTAGAGTTGCTTCCTAGGCCATCTGAATGTCTATTAAGCAACAATATCTAAAGACTTGGCCGACATAGGGAGCCATACCTCCAAAAGAGAAAAAACCTTTCTGGCAACGTTTCAAGGTAACACATCATCAAACTTATTTTATGTTCCTTATTGTGTATGTTAAGTGTGAAATGTAATTTCACTATTATTGATGATTCGTACTTGATTGATTGTCACAAAGGAAGGTTCAGTGGAGACCATAGCATGAAGCTGAAATTCATAAAAGTTTTCACTCTAAAGCATCCCATAGGCTTTATGAGATGTTTAGAAAGGCTAAGAATACAAGACAACGACCTTCTTGGCTTGGGAATGATGTGTTGAACAATTTGTTGGCACAATAGAGTTCTCTTAACTATTGCAATAAATGTGTTACAGCCTAAAGAAACATAGCTTCAAACAAGGTGAGAGCCTAAACATAGGTAGTTCCATTTCCACTCATGAGTATGTCATTTGTATGGCAAAAAAAAAGACTTCATTCCTAAGTAATTCATATTGTGATATAACTTACAATTTTAAATTTTTTGTGTATATATAATACCATATTTTATTACAGGCACATGAGTTGGGACGACATGAGTACATTGATGAGTTATTTCAACAAACTCCTCTACAAGGGATCTAGCGACTTTGTTGATGAATGATCTTGGAGGACAAATGTAAGCAAACACTTACATTTTTTTCCAATAAAGTTTAATTTTTACCATATTTAACTAATGCATTCTTGTTTACTTAACAGGAACAATATTAAAATAAACTTTCACAAGTCAGATTTGAGCAAGGTTCATGTGTTGGTTCATCAGAAGACAATAACAATGATGATCCTGCAACAGATGAGAGGATTAAGACTAAGTGTTGGGTTGAGGTTGTCGGTGGAAAGAATAAAGGAAGACTATATAGGCCACTTTCAATCCTTACATATTAATCTTGACATTGTTGCCTGCTAACCACCAGGTCCTTCAACAAGCTCAGTCCAACCTAAAAATGTCCTAGCAACAACCCACACCAGTCCAGCCCAGCTTAGTACCAAAGCCACAACACCTTAATGAAGAGCACACTAATTCTCATGACTATGTAGATTATTGGGAGTTAGTATGACAATTATAATATTTAGAATTAGTTTAGTTTGTATTTGAGGATTATGTTTGATTAAGTTGGTGATTGAGTTTGGTATTATTTAACTTATGTTTACATACATTGTTCTACATTGTGTTTAATTAGTATTGTGATATGTTTACACTTAATGTGATATAAGCTTAGATATGTTGATTATTGAATATTTGGTATTTTGTCTCTGTAATTGGAAGGTCTATTTCTGGTTTATAATGCTTACACTAATACAAAAAGGTTTTTAATGTATGTTATTTTAGACTTTTGACAGTTGTTAAAGGTCCGACGTGATAACGGGAGACGTTAATTGATGTTTGTTGCAGGGACAACAAACATCAATTTTTGGGTTTTTTTTATTTTATTTTGAGCCAATATTTTTCCTTCACTAAAACCATGGAAAACCAATATACAATTCAAGAATACAACACAAAAAATTTTAGAATTTTCTAAGTACTTTGAGTGTCGCAAATAAAGCTATAAAGTTTGGAAAAATTAGTGAAAAAAACTAAGAAATAAAAAAACCATACCTTATAATTTGTGACCAATTGGAATTTTTTCACCCTAAAATCTTCATAACTAAGAATCTGTGTCCAACATCTCAGACCTGAACACTAAACATTTGAATACAAAACAAATTTGAGTCAAAACGCAAAAATGTAAAAATGCAACCTTTAGGACACACGTGCATGAAAAACCAACTTCAATGTGAAATGCAATTGGAGAAAATGAAAGTTTAAGTCCAAATGAGCACCAAAACAGTAAGAAGGAATGAAATAGATTGAAAAACTTCCTCCAACAAGTTTGCCACTGCCCTTGAACTATAGAGGTTTCCCGCAAATGAGAAAGAGAAAGGTGAGGACGCTGCTGTTTCAGAAATTTTAAAAGGCATATTGACGTCAGACGCTTCATAACAGACGTTAAAGGACATTAGACATAGGGCCAACAGACAATAAAGGACATCATACTTAGGGACAACAGACCTTAAAGGATGTCAGACTACCTTAGGTCTTTTGTGTGGTAAGGAGACCTACAAAACTGACTTACAAGTCTGCTTTATATTTATCGACGGGCGTACACGGCTAAATTTGTCGATAAAGGTCACTCTCGAATTATTAACAGACTTGTAATGTGTCTGTAAATTTTACAGACCAACATATTACTGACAGATTTTTGTCCGTAAAAAATTTGCTATTACCAAAGGATATTCCTAATTACAAACGAAAAATGACAATCGGTAATATGCAATTTTTTTGTAATGTAAGGTGCTCTATAGTTGGAAGAACAAATACCTTAGATCTACATTGTTCCTAATGACAAATCCATGTGCGCTTCCACATATTGCTTTATATGGTACTCAAGATTGTTCATGGTATGAAAGGGTTTGATTGTTTATTAATTATCAATATATATATATTGGATGCATAATCTAAGAATTGGTACCAGAGCATGTTAGATTTATGATTAAGTTTTTGTTCTCAATTGGCATGAATCTTAATATGCCTTTTCCCTGATTTTATCAGAACCCTAATTGTAAAATTTATGGTTTTTCTTTCAATTGTCTATTGAAACCCCAATTTCTTCTTCTCGCGTGGGTTTTGAGCCCCAAATTCTAGTGTGCATCCAAGAGTAAAACCCCCAATTTCTTCTTCTCGCGTTGGAGGGTCATCTTATTCTCGCATTGAACAATCATCTTCTTCTCGCGTTGGAGGCGTTGCACATTCGTCTTCCATGGCAATCCAGGCGCTGCTTCTTTGCCCCTAGCCTTGTAGTGTTGGAGACATGGGGAAGTCATGGTGTATCTAGTTAACTTTCATAAAGGGAATCAAGGTGGTGTCACTAGTTCTATGTAGTGAGTGATGACGCTCTTGATGGCTCCTGATCTGGTTGCGTTTGCAGGAGCCGCGATGTGGGGATATCTCTCTGCCACTTATTCGTGAGTTGGATTTTTTCGTGCAGTGGTGGCCATTGAAGGTAATGCAACTTCTATCTTGCTTAAATCCGAGTCACAATAAAATTTGTATCCTTACTACTTTGGGGCCGATATGAAAATTTGGGGTTGGGAGATAGAGATTGTAAGACCCGTGAAATTTAATTAATTAAATAAATAATTAATTAATAAGTGCGGGTCGTGGAAGCCTTTATGGCATTTAATAGTGGTTGATGTGACGTGAAGAAGTACTAACCCAAATGGTTGAGAGTACTTTGGTTGAGTAAGAGGACTTGGGTTCAAGTCCTATGTAAGCCACTTATGTGTTATTTAATTATTATTGTTTTAATAATATGAATGTGCGTGTTAAGTAAGAATATAGTAATTGAGTTATGTTAGTTTAGCATTAAACATGAATTGGCATGATGGTTAGCATTGACTTAATATTCGCATGGTTAAGGGTTCAAACCTTAGTTTGAACAAAATGATTTCCTTTTTGTTAAAATCTACACTAGCATGGAAGTGAAGAGGCACATAAACCCTAAGGCATGTCGCAGCAAGGGTGGCTGGAAACAGAAGGTAGTAGGCTGTGAAGTGATGATTAATTGTGGATTAATGCTATTTTCGTATTGGGAGAATTGAGTGAAGCAAAGGGTGAGTGGGAAGAGAAAGATAAAGGAGGCCATTGGTGATCAAGGAAAAGCTTGCAATCTTGAATTTTGGCAAAGGAAACCAAGTTAGGGGATTTGAACCATATTGAGACCGTGGAACCTGCTTTCTCTCGTTATAATTGCGTTTTTGGATTTTTCTAGAAACTGCCTGGCGGTAGGGCATGAACCGCCAGGCGGCTTATGTGTTTTCAGCCTATTTTCTGGGTTCGCCTATGAACCGCCTAGCGGCTGAGGGTGGCCCGCCAGGCGACGCAACGCGCATTTTCTTATTTTTTTCGTTTTGGTTGGCTTGTCAGCGATGCCGTGGTGTTTGGGTTGTATTTTTATTGTACATATTTAATTGGCATGATGAATTATGGGATTGTAGTTACTAAATTGATTGGACATTGCATGAACTTGAAAATTTCATGAATATCAATTGGTGGGTTGATGAATTGGGGATTTCATAGTCGCACTAAATTAAAGGGAAAAAGTTAATGGAATTTTACTTATTGGAAGTTTTAGGAATGGATCATGAACCTAAACATGTGAGTACAACCTTTTGAGTCGTAAATTGAATGAAATCAGAGTTGTTGTGAAGGAGGCAAGGTTCGCAGGTGCAGGAGCCGCCTGGCGACACCATATTGGCTGCCAGGCGCCACAACAGAGGTGCGTGGTGTGTTGATTCACGAAAAACGCTGTTTTTCGTACTTTTCGCGTAACAGTAACCGTCGGGCGGTATTTTAGTCCCGCCGGGCGCCAGTCGTCTGATTCTGGGCGCTAGGCGCCACCAATTTTTCTAGTTCGCGTAGTTTTCGTAAAACTGCATTTCCCGGTTCGTTAACCGTCCGATTGAAGTGAAATTTTGACAAGTGGTCCATAACATGTGGTTCTTCACTTTAAACGGTGGAGATTGGATTTGGAGGTCAGTAGCTAGAGATATACATTACTTAATATTGCTGCTTTTGGAGTTTGTAAAATACATGAATAAGCCTTTGATGAGTTCAAGTAACTTCTAATGAAGCATAATTGGGTGCATGTGGTAAGTTAAATTCAGAATGTATGTTAATTGGGTACGAGTGAGATAATTATGTGAGATATGGTATGGATGGTGAAACTTTACCCTAGTAGTAGTTTTGTGCTTGTAAATTTTTATTGAGGTACATATGCAATATTGACAAAAGTGTGGTGTCATGAGTTTATAAAAATATCAGACTGTATGATCCTTAGACGGGGTGTATGTGGAATGTATGTGGCATGTTTAAAGGGGTAAGTGAAGGAGAGTATGGGTGCATGACAATACTTGATTTGATGGCATGTCTGAATGGGTGTGGTGTAATCTTATTAAAGTTGTATGACTGGAAAACCAGGCTGTGTTGTAAATTGTTATGTTGTATGATTGGGATCCCTTGGGGATCTATTTAAGTGCCAAGGAACCAGTAACAGTGCGCTACTGGTATGGCGCCTGGCAGCGCGAGCGAGCCGCCAGGCGGACGGAACGCAATCAGCAACAATGGTCATAGCGCCTGGCGGTAGGGAGGGTTCCGCCAGGCGGAATGGTGCAGCAGAGACTCTAATGGTGCGGTGGCGCCTGGCGGCACGAGGCAGGTGCACCAGGCGGTGACGATGCAGTGATGATGCTGCAGGCGCGTGGCGCGTGGTGGTGTGTGATGCTCGCCAGGCGGTCTGAACCTAGTGTGTGCCTGATGACGTGAGATGCGCGCCAAGCGGTTTTGGTTCAGTGATGGTGCACGAGGAAAGGTTTCTACACAGCTTTAGGGGATGTTCATGATGCGATGCTTTGGCTGGGGGCCTAGTTACGAGTGTAATCTTGTATTGGGGTAACACGTGACCACTCAAGGTTGTAGCTTGGTGGTTTAAGAAGTCCAGTGGAGTGTGCGAGTTGTGGCTCGTACGGCGAGGTTCGGGTGATTGCTCTCTTCAGAGTGATTTTGATAGAGTTTTGGTAGTCTGGGATAGCTACAACTTTATGTTTGTTTCGGAGAGCTCCACTTGGTGTCACTATGAGATGCTGTGGCAAAGTTATTTCCACGTGTAGACTATCAGGTGGTGGCCTGTAGTCGGAGGGGCGAGTAGACACTCGTGCAGGAAAGATCGATCATCGTTCTCACCTAAAGGGTATAGAAATGATAGACGTCTAATGAAAGTATTGGAAGTGGAGAAGTAAGGAAAGAGGGAGAAGAATACTAACCCGGGGTTTAAATGTTTGATGTTGTATTTCATATTTTATTGGTTGGTTTTATTTAAATGAGCTCACCCTATCTGTGTGTGTGTGGCGATGATCATGTAACTTGTTACATGGGAGCAGATGTTGATGCAGGTGAGCGGACAGGTGCATAGAGACGGAGTGGGGATCTCTTGGGGATTTTCTCACTAGTTTATTGTATTTGGACTATGGTGTTATTGTAATAATTTTATAGATCATTTCAATTGTAATACAGTCTTAATGCGAAACATTTTATCTGTTTTTGGCGCGTTGAACGTAAGGTTTTAAATATTTCCCACGTTTTGGGAAATTGATGATTAATAAATAAGGTTGTTTTATTGAGTTTTATTATTATTTTTTTTAAAAAGTAATTTCTGGCTAGGACGTTACAGAGATGACTACTAGATTCTTGAGAAAATTTCTTCTAATTGATTGTGACAAGATGGTCATAATTGCTAATGGTTAGCGACATACAATATCTATTTCATCTTCTGATGGCTTATACACATATGGGTGGAGCAAATATGGCCAGTTGGGTCATGGAAATTTTGAGGATTCTTTTGTGCGTCACAAGCTTCAAGCCTTGACTAACGAGTTAATCTGTCAGGTATCATGTGGTTGGAGGCATAGTATGACACTTACATCTACTACACTATTCCATGGATGAGGTTGGAATAAGTTTGGATAGGTACGAGTCAATGACAATGTTGATTGCAACTCTTCTGTACAAATGAAACTCCCACATGATCAAAAAATAGTTCAGATCTCATATGGGTGGAGGCACACAATCTATAGAGAAGATGAAAACAAAAATAATTACATAAAAAAACAAAATTAATTAAATTTTGGTTTTGGAATATATATATATATATATATATATATATATATATATATATTTAAATTTTGGGAATTGTTTAGAATTTGGTTAAGGTGGTTAATAAGAAATTTTAAATGTTTATGTTTATGTATATCCATGCGAGTATTGATTGACCCAGAAGAATATTATTATTTGATTGGATTGCATAGAAATTTGTGATGATAAACCTTTGATAATTGTAAATAGGTTTATTGTTGAATATACTTTATTATCAATATTTGATCATTACAACAAGATAACCCTAACAATTAATATTATTATCTAAAGACTTGATATTGATGGTGCATTAGGTGTCTTGAGATGGGTTAGACCATTACTTGAATTTATTTATTATTGTTTTTTTTTTCTATGAGCTTATTTATATTTCACTTGTTCTAAATACAATTACAATTGCATCTATATCTGTCTATCTAAATTTGGTTTTGGTCCTCAATGGAACAAATTTTATGGACTAGAAAGAGAACATGGAGATAGTTCTTGGCTTCATGGATCTTGACTTTACACTAAGGATTGAGAAATTCACTTCTCCTATGGACTCTAGTACCTCTGAAGAGAGGAAAGACTTTGAGAAGTGGGATCACTCAAATTGCATGAGTATTTCTTTGGCCTACTCTAAGGTCAATTTAGCTTCAATACCTAGAAACACTTGGTGGTTAGGTTCTAGTGCAACTACTAACATTAGTGTCTCAATGAGGGGTTGCATAATCTATCGGAAGCAAATTGATTCTGAAAGAAGAATATATATTGGAAATGGCAAATCGGTGAAGGTGGAAGCTATAGGGCATTTTAGATTATTATTGTGCATTGATTTTTATTTGGATTTGAAAGACACTTTTGTTGTACCATCATTTAGGCAGAATTTGGTTTATGTTTCCTACTTGGACAAATTAGGTTGTTTGTGTTCGTTTGGAAGTAATGAATTCATATTGTCTTTAAATTTGAATGTTGTTCGAATCGATTCACTTTTAGCTAGTGATAATCTACATATGCTATATATGGTGACTTCCTATAGTGAATCCTTAAATACGAAATCATGTAGTGTAAGCGTAAAATTGACGATACTAATTCAAGAGCATTATACCAAAAGTGTTTAGGTCACATCTCTAAAAATATAGTTGAACGACTTATGCCAAATGGGATCTTGGATTCCATTTAATTTACATACTACAATGTTTATGTTGAATGTGTTAAAGGTAAACAGATTAAGACATCGATATTATGTGTGTATAAAGCTATAAACATCTTAGAATTGACACTTACGGACATCTATGGGTCATTCACTACATCATGTGGGTTCACCTAGCATGAATGGTGTGACTGAAAGATGAAGTTGAACTCTTCAAAATATTGTAAGGAGTATGATTTATCATTTCACCTTGCCAAAGTCACTCTAGAAATAGGCACTAAAGATTGCAGCTTACATTTTAAATAAAGTATCAACTAAGGCAATTGCTACAACACCTCATGAGCTTTGGGTTGGGCGAAAGCCTAGTAACACTTTCGTGTGTGGGGCTATCAAGCTGAAGCAAGGCCTCAAAAGCCAAATGAAAATAATTTGGATTCACAAATTGTGAGTAACTATTTTATTGGTTATTCTGAAAGATCCAAGGGCTATAAATTCTATAATCCCAAACGGAAACTACCACATTGTTTGAGGATATTGAGTTTTGGGGGAAGAATAAGTTAAATACTTTGTCTTCGAGGAAGAGTAGGTGACAATTCCATATCTGATACATATAGTTGCTTTTGATGAAGCACGTTCAAAACCTCTACAAGATACTGTTGTTGAATCTGCCACTTAAGACAATTTGGTTAGTTATGAAGAACAAACTCAAGAACTTATGCTTCATGAGCCAATATCTTTGCGAAGATCCATGAGAGAAAGGAGAAGTTTTATTCCAAATGATTATGTGGTATTTCTCCAAGAAAATGAGGAAAATAATGGTATGATGGAAGATGACCAGTCACCTTCCGTTAAGCTATGCAAGATTCTAACCCAGGAAAATGGATTGAAAAAAATGAATGGGGAGTATAAGTCCATTCAAGAAAATATGAAGAACAACCTAATTGTCATATATAAATGTCATTTGAGTGAGATCTCCAAATTGAAACTCTCTAATCAATTGCTTAAGCCAAAGAAGTTCACAAGTGGCTGAAGGCATAATTCTATATTCTACTCCTACATTAGATTTTGCCACAACACTTTGTTTTTTGCTCTTCCAAGAGATCAAGTTACCACCAATGGAGAAACAATACCCGAAAGTAGATCTTCTATCAAAAGAAGATCCTGCCCAATCAACATATGAAAACCAAACAACTTCTGTATGGTTATTAGAACCATATAACAAACCTTTTTCAGTAGATCCTTTATTGTACTTTCATATACTGATGAATGCATTCCAATGATCTTCACATGGGGAATTGAGAAATTAGCTCACCACACTAACTACAAAGTAAATGCCAAGATAAGTAACTTTAAGGTACTTTAATTTTTCAACCAATCTTCTATACTGCTCAGATCTAAAATAGGCTCCCCTAAATTTGGTTGGAGTTTCGTATTAGGATCCATGGTATGTCAACAATTTTTTAATTCATCAACCCAATTTTCTCCAAAATATCCAATACTTACTTCCTCTGAGATATAAGAATACCATCATTGGATTGTGTTACCTGAATACCCAAGAAATATCTAACTTTGCCAAGATCTTTGATATGAAATTGGTGGCAAAGGTGTTGTTTCATTTGGGAGATGCCATGGTGGTCATTGCTTGTAAAACAATGTCATCAACATATACTATCAAATAGATGCATTCAACACTTGAGTGATTGTAAGAGACTGAATGATGTGCCTCACTTCGAGTCATACCAAATTGTTGAACAACGATGCTAAATTTTCCAAACTAGATACTAGGAAACTATTTTAGGTTATATAAAAATTTACGAAGACGATATACTAATCCAAAAGACTCCCCTTAACCAACAAATCTGGGTGGTTGCTCCATATAAATTTCTTCCTGTAGATCTCCATTGGGAAAGCATTTTTGACGCCCAATTGATAAAGAAGCCATTGTTGAAGAGTAGCCATGACTAGAAATAAACGAACAATAGGCATTTTTGCCATTAAAGAGAAAGTATCACCATAGTCTAACCCAAAAATTTGTGTATAGCCTTTGGCTACAAGTTCAGCTTTGAGGCGATCAATAGTACCATGAAGACCAAATTTTGATAGCAAAAACTCACCTACAACCAACAACAGATTTCCTAAACGATACAAGCTCCTAAGTTCCACTATTTTAAAGAACAGTTAGTTCATCTAGCATGGTTTGACGCCAACCAAAATAAGTTAAGGCTTCACTAACAGATTTAGGAATGAAGACATAAGAAATTGATGAAAAGGAGGTATGAAAAGATGAAGATAATCTATGGTAACTCAAAACAATATAATGTGGAAAAAGATTACAAGTAGAAAGGATACTTTTATGGAGGACAGCTAGAAGGTCAGCCTCAGTTATCGAATTCGGAGGAGACAGAATAGTTGACACTTGAAGTGAGTCACTTAGTGGTTGTTTGGGACGATGTCTTCGACTATAAACATGAAGGGGTGGTGGAGGAGGGGACTGGACTATGCATAATAGGAGGATCACAAATAACAGGAATATTAACTATAGTAGATAGAGACACATAGGAAGAAGAAGGACCATTAGAGTAAAAAAAAAAACTCATTAATGTGACATCTGCAGACACAAAATAACAGTTAAAAGAAGGAGAAAAACATTTATATCCTTTTTTTGATTGAGTAAATCCTTAGAAAACGCATTTACGTGATATGGGAAATAACTTATCAAGACTAAGATCAAAATTATGGATAAAACATGTAGACCAAAAAATTTTCGAAGACAAGAGATGGAGAGGTTCATCAAGAAATAAGATATAATGAGGAATTTTGTTATCTAAAATCGAAAATGGCACATGATTAATAAGATAACATGCATTAAGAATAGCATCAACCAAAAAATGTTGTGGAACATCACCATGGATTACAAGGGTGTTAGTTGTTACAATAGGGTGTTTATTCTTGCGCTCAACCATCCCATTTCGTTGAGTTGTATAAGTACATGAAGTTTGATGGAGAATGCCACGAGAAGCCATAAATTGTTTAAAAGAATTTGAAAGATATTCACGGCCATTAACACTTCACAGAGTTTGAATAGAAACACCAAACCAAGTTTTAATTTCATTATAAAAGGTTTGAAAGGTATAAAAAAATTAGAATGATTTTTCATTAAAAATAATATAGTACATCTGGAATAATCATCAATAAAAGTAACAACATATTAAAAACCCAAATTAGACTTAATATGATTTGGTCTCCAAATGTTAGAGTGACCTAAGGCAAAAGAAGATGAAGCACATTGTGAGACACTACTAGAAAAGGAACTACGATTATGTTTCCTAATTGACATGACTCACACACCAAACTAGACAACTTGGATAAGATGGAATAAACTATTGTAATTTGGCTAGACTAGATGACCTAGCTAAGCATGAAGAAGCGAGGGAGACTCCATAATTGTGCCAACATGTGTAGAAATGCAGAGATGATAAAGATCATGACTCACATCCGGTGCCAATCACCTCGAATTTCTGTGTTGTAAACAAACAGAAGTTTTAGTAAGAAAAAAGAACACAATAAAGAGAATGAGTTATACAACTAATGGATAATAAGTTAAAAGGGGACCTAGAGATATAAAGAACATTATCAATGGATAGAAAGGAAAAAAGTTAACAGTCCCAACACCATAAGCTAAAACCCTAGATCCATTAGCTATTATAACAGAAGGTAAATTATTCGGAGAAGAAAACAAAGATTTGTTACCAGTAATGTGATTTGTGGCTCTTGAGTCGAGAACACAAGGACCAATAAACAAAGATTAAGTAACACCAACAAAACATATTCCTATGTGCACAACATAAGTAGTGGAACTAGAGGGCTAACGATCCTCACACCATTTAAAAAATTCATTAATGATAGCAGATTTGTCAGTAGGATGAGGATCCACAATAGATGATTGTAAGAGAGTATCATCAGAGCAACAATAGCAGATCGAGGAAAAGGACACTTGGGATGCCCTTTTCCTAGCTAGCGAGAGCGATTGTAGACATCATGTTGAAATGCCAAAACAAAGGAATCATCAACAAAAACAGGTGTATCACTGAGAGGTTTACATGGCACATACAAAAGGGTGGAACAAGTAGAAGTAAATTTGGGTATAATAGGGAAACCCAAAATCTGATCATAGACATGATAATCTTTATCAGTAAGTCTGTGTAGAGTTAAAAACATGAAGAACTTTGACTATCACTTTAATTCTTGGCCAAGGAGTAGAGGCAAGAGGTAATAATTCATTAAATTCATGAAGAAGACCATACATCATTCACTTTTTGAGTAAGATGATCAAGATATCCTTGACTTTCAAGCCAAAGCTTAATGTCTGATGCTTAAGTTGCATAATTCGTGTCATCTAACTTCTCAATGGGCAAGTGCAGATTGATATAGTTAGTAAGGATTAACGGGTCAGACACATTGATGACAAAAGAGGTTTTGGAATTGGAAGAAGCGACGAAAGACACCAAGGAGGAAGAGAGAGAAAAGAAAAATCTAAGACATCAAAGAGGTCTGATTGGATCAAGGGGGTCAGATCCAGAAAGAGGATAACAAGGCAATGCTGGCAGCAGTTGTATTGGTAGGGCGACAAAAAAGAAATGCCAAAATAACCTTAAGCTCTAGATACGATGTTAAATATAGAGAAATACTATGTAAGGTAAATCTTCCTTGTGTCTAAAATACACATAGAGTGAATATATTTACAATAAAGAGTGATACAAGAATATATGGCAACCAAACATAAATATGGTAAATAGATGTTATTACAAAAAATATCAATAATATCTACAAATATAAAATGTTCCTTCTGGAACAATACACTACTTGATGTTGTGAGGCTGAAATAATACCTTTCTAAGACCTCAGAACTTCTCAATGGATTCCTACGTCTTCCATCTCGATAACTTACAAAGTATATGTCCTTCTTTTGTCACAAGTGGAGGTGCACCCGTAAAAGGGGGTCCAACACTCAAGTCGACTCAGAGCTTTTCTCAAGGTCAAATCTCATATTAGTCATTAATGAATTGTGTACCTTTAATTGTAGGGGTCCACTTGTATTTATAATGATTATTTGACTTTTAACTTACCTTTGTTTTTGGTCGATAGGCCTTTGATTGGAGTTTATTTGGGCCTGTCTTTGTAGGCCCAATTCATACCAAAGGCTTTGTTGAAAGTTTATCTTGATTTTCCTAAGTTAGAGGTCGCATAGATACCGATTTGTTGCCATGTTACCTGCCATTGATTCTGGTGGTGTTGTATGATTGTTTACTCCATATCAATTAGTTGTTTGGAATTTGTCACGGATGGTTCATATGGTTATGTTTATAATCCTTTGGTTAAATCTTCTAAAAATGGATTCCAGCTCTGAATTAGCTAACAACTGTGAGCTGGTTAGTTTTCTTGTTATGGTATGCACTTGATTGATAAGTACCAAGTCCAAGACGGTACTCGAGTATCCAACCCTTTCTGGCCTTTGTAGTACGTGGAGTATTCGACTCTTTCTGGCTTTCATGGTATGAGTGAACGATTCTTGATACCATGGAGGATCCAATGAAGGAGATGGCCTAAAATGACCTACCGCATACGGGGGTTATCAATGGGTATCACCAACAGATAGAGGGCAATTTTCACTATAAATACGGTCTAGGATTCTGAATTCCGGGTTGAATAGTACTTATGTATTCGAAAAAGGTACGCCCCTAGATATAGTTTTGTTAGAGTGGGTAAATGCCATAGATAATGTTTGTCTTGGCAGAGAATAATACAACAAGGAATTCTTATATATGTACATGTGTCACTTTGTACAATTACACATTGACTAACCTTTGATGACTTCACCATAGAGGTGCTTCGTTTACTAAATGTAGCCCCTACTCAGCTACACCCTAACAATTGGTGTTACTTACAAGCATTTAGGTTGCTATATCGATCATTATATTTACGACCCTCACCTGGGTGTTTCTTACATTTTTATAACACATGACCTAAAGATCTGATTACTTGGTTGTAGTTGGTTAGTTGTCCAGGTATTAGTGTTTTAGACACATATTCTCAATCCTTTAAATGTTTTAAGGACTGGTTCTTCAAGGTTATTGTAAAGCCAACTGGACCAATAACCCTTGGCGTATAAGGATATAAAGAAGGAGACATTGTCAGCTAAGGATAGGCGGATTGCGAGGACACTAGAGAAGTTTTCCCATAAGATGCCTATTAAAGGCCTAGTTAAAGTTTATTTGTCTACCCAACCCCTTGTTAATTTGGAAGGTATATTTTTCAATTTATTTGTTTGCCTTACATGTGCATGCCTTGATCATTTTGTTTTATTAATGTAGGGTACACGGCTCAACACGCTAGGAAGACTAGGACTGGGTGAATATGTTTCAAAACTTGAGGCATCAATTGGTAGAAGTGGCCCAAAAATCAGGAGACCTTGATGTTCCTAATCTTACGAAAGCTTTGGTAGACATTCATCAGTTGAGTAATGAAAAGAAGAAAGGTGAATTAGTCGCTCGGAGAGGAGTAGGCAATGAGAGAATGAAGCTGAGAGTCGAGTTCCTAGGTCGCGAAAGGAGTTTAGCTTTTGGCAGCAAGTGTTTGGAGTTTGGGACCCTGGAGAAGCCAGAGCTCAATGTTTGTAAAGATATAGAGATCAATGTGGACGAGGAGGTAATGGAGCCTAATGTCGTTATCTGAGCATTGCTAGAGTTTAGCAGTAAGACTCTAATCATGAGTCGAAGAGTAAATGGTTTACTACAGAAAAAGTTAAAGAATGGGGACAAAGTGAGGCTCGCCAAGGATTTGTCCTCGCTTCAAGCCAAGTATGACAAGGATAAGGCGGCTTGGGCTAGGAGAGAACAAGCTCTAAAGGCTGAGAAGAAATAGTGGGCTACCCGAAAAGTGGGATGTTTGGATTCCAAGAAGAAGACGAAGAAAAAGGTAAGAAAGGGTTAGAGGTGGGATTAATGAGTGGAAGGAGAAGTTTAAGGTGATGGAAGTTGAGTTGAAAGACTTGAAAAGATATGTGGTGGTAGAACATATTAACAGTTTTCATAAAGCATTGTGTCAAGTGGAGTTTCTATACAACGGGTATCGGTAAAAGATGTTCTCTTTGATGTAAAAAAGGATTTTTATAACAATCGCCTTCTTAATGAGGATGAGATTGAAGTGTTGAAGGTTGCAGAAAGTTTGGATCCGACTATTATTGCTTCAGTTGTGGAGGATGATGGCAGCTCTACTGAACGTACTATTAGGGTGAGTATTCACACTTGGGGTGTTGAGAGAGAGATGGCTAATGAGGAGGAGGAAGTTGCCAATGCTTGATCATGACTTTCAAGATTTTGAAGTTCTTTTGTTTGTAATTGATCTTTGTATGTGGCAAGTAGCATGACAACCTTATATTTGTATTTTGTTTGAAGCTTATGATGACTTCTTCTTTTGAACTTGTTTTAGGAACTTAACTACTTAACTTGTGACAGTTTTATACAATAATTTCAGGTTTTTCTAACTTTAGCCACTACGATGCTTGTTCTTCTGACATGGATGACTTATATTTAACGCTCGTTGTGTGTAAAAGTTATTTTATATTATTTATTCACACACGTACGCAACAAGTAACACATATATGATTTAGTTTGTTCGACTAGGACCGTCTAGGTAGGCAGTAGGAAACGCATAAACAATTTCATTGTTTGACCAAGACTGTCTAGGTAGGTTGTAAGGAACGCATAAATGATTTTGTTGTTCCACTAGAACCGCCTAGGTAGGCGACAGTGAATGCATAAATGATTTTGTTGTTCAAACAGGACCGCCTAGGTAGGCGGCGGGGAACTTGTAAATGATTTTGGGGAAGTTTGAACGAACTCTATAATATGTGAAAAACCTTTGTTTATTGATGGGGGTGCCTCGTTAAAATCTCCCTGACCAAAATCCTCTTTACAGACAAAAGACCCGGTGAGGAAAAAGAGTACAGACAAGGTTACAAGTGGTCTTATATGTACAATCTTTACAAATATTGTTGCTATTCTATCATGTACGCTATCTAAAATAGAATTTCAAGTGTGTTATATTTCATGTGTTTGGTATGGGCTTTCCGGAGAATTGTTCTAGTCAATATGTTTTACTTCCAACATCTTTTCTTATTCTGAATGGTCCCTCCCAATTGGCAGAAAACTTACCTTCTTTCTTCCTTGCATTGCTAGCCATTCGCCATATGAGGTTTCGCTTCATGAAGGTGTGTGGTTGGGGCTTTGAGTTGTACTTTCTAGCCTCCCTCTATTTAGCCGCCATATTTTGGATCTGCGCATTTTCTCTTAGTTCTATTAGGTCCAAGCTTGTACTAAGACTTTCTTTATTTCGGTCTTCTTCATAGCTCTATCTTCATAATGAAAGTTCTCTTATTTCCACCAGTATCATGGCTTTTATGTTGTGTACTATGCTGAAAGGGGATTCATGGGTTGAGGATTGGGGAATACATCTGTAAGCCCATACGATTTCTAACAATTCTTCTAGCCACCTTCCATTGGAAGAGTCTAGTCATTTTTTGAGTTATACTAAAATCACTTTATTGACAGCTTTTGCTTGGCCATTGCATTGTGGATGTCCTATAGAGATGGTAGTATATTTGATGCCTAGGTATGTGTAAAATTTGTCTAATTACTTATCGATGAATTATCAACCATTGTTTGTAATAATCGTACGTGGCACTCCATACGACATATAATGTTCTTCCATACAAATTGTTGCTAGTGATTGGGCTTCAATCTATTTTGTGAAATGGTCTATGCCAACTATAAGGAACTTGACTTGTCCTTTTCTTGTGATGAATGGTCCTATTATGTCCATTCCCCATTTAGCAAACAACCAAGGAGAATAGACATGATGAAGTTCTTCTTATTTGATGTGAGTGATGTTGTCGTGTTTTTTACAAGGTATACACTTTTTGACATATTCGTGATTTTCCACCACCATTGTTGGCCTAAAGTATCTGGCACGTATGATCCGATTTGCCATGCTCCATGATCTGGAATGATAATCACATATTATCTCATGTATCTCTCTCATTATATATTATGCTTGCTCTCTTGTAATGCATCCCAATAGCGAATGGCTATAGCCTCTCTTGTATAATTATCCTCTTATTAGAGTGTATCAGACCACTTTCCTTACCCACCCATCGTCCTTAGGCTCAAGTATGTTTCCAATCTTCAAGTATTGCATACACTACAAGAAAATGTCTTATTTGTAACCAATTTTAGTGACTAAAAATTGTTAGCCACTATAATGATCAATTTAGATACCAATTTACAAAATTAAAATTTATTGATTACTAAAATAGTCACTAATATAAATAAAAAATTATAATTGGTCACTATATTTGTCACTAATTAATTAGAGACCAATTTAGTAACTAAGTTATTGTGGTAGCCAAAACTTAGGTAGCTAATTTTTAGTGACCAAATTTCTTTAGTAGCCAAAAATATGGTAGCTAATTTTAAAAACCAATTTAGTGACCAATTATAATTTTTTATTCATAATAGTAACTATTTTAGCAACCAATAATTTTTTTACTTTGTAAACTTGTATCTAAATTAGTAATTATAGTAACTAACAACTTTTGGTCACTAAAATTGGTTACTAATGAAGCATTTTCTTGTAGTGATATAAGGGTCCATCCAAGTTCTTTTGTCGGCATCAACGTTCATGCAAGTGTTAGCCCTATCAGTTGAGGGGCCTATTAAGATTTGCAGAAGCAAGAATTTGTACTTTCCCTTTTTTTGTTGGTGCTTGCTAGTTTTTACAAAATATCAACTCTTGTATTATTGCTTATGAGTACATGTTGTATTTGTATTTCGCTGAAGCCGGTATCCATAACTTCACGAACTATCATTGTTCAGGTGGTCTATAGTGAGGCTAGAATTCGTTCTACATAGTAACCCTCACACCCCGACTTTCTTGGCTAATCACAATCCGACGAAGATGACCTCATACTCTGCTTGGTTGTTCGACGTTTAAAACGCAAAGTTCAACAATTTTTCTATTACTACCCAGTTGGGTCCTTCCAATACAATTCTAGCACCTACACCCTTTGGATTCGAGAATCCATCAATATATAGCATATGCAGTCCTTGTAGATTCCCAATGAAATTGGCTAGGCATTGGGCTTTTATTGCCTGCCATTGTTTCTGGTGATGTTATATGATCGTTTACTCCATATCAATTAGTTGTCTGGGATTTGTCAGGGATGGTTCATATGGTTATGTTTATAACCTTTCGAGTGAATTTTCTGAAATGGGTTCCAGCTTTGAATTAGGTAATAGTTGTGAATTGGTTAGTTCTCTTGTTATGGTATGCGCTTATTGATAAGTACCAAGTCCCACATGGTACTCGAGTATCAGGCCCTTTCTGGCCCTTGTAGTATGGGAGTATTCGACTCTTTCTGGCTTTCATGGTATGGTGAGTATATGTATCCGACCTTTTTTGATCCTTATAGTACAATACTTATGATATTTAAGGTATAAACCCTTTTGGCCTTTATAGTATGGGGATTACGGTACATCAAACAATGTCTATGTTTTTCTAATAAATCATAGACACTATATTTTGCTAATTAACATGCAGAATATCTAACAAATACTAATAATGTGGTGAAGAGTTAATACTAACAAAGACATATAAGACGAAATGCAAATATATGAATATATATATATATATATATATATATATATATATATATATATATATATATATATATATATAAACAAAAATGGAGGCTTCAGAAAGAATTAAAGGGGTTCCCTTCGATCCAAGCAAAAGAGACATCTCATGCTTCATTCATTCACACGATAGTACAGTAGAAAAAACGCCTCTTATGAATAATCACTACTCTGTGTGTACGAATGAGTCAGCAGATACTTCAGCAACTCTCCATATACCCTTGGGAGGATCGAAGGTACTCTTCCACTCAGAAACAATCCTATTAAAGTATAATGCAAATTCTAGAAATATCTAGAAAAATCTAAGATAAAAGTATTAAAATGTAATGAAAGTCCTAGAACAATGTAGAAAAGCCTAAGATAGGAAGAGAATATCAAGAACATTCTACTATGTAGAAAAATCTAGAACTTTTTGCTCAAGTTCTAGCTAGAAATTTCTAGAATAATCTATGGGTCTATAAATACCCCATGTATCCTACCATTTGTAACATCAAGAACAACTAACACAACATTCAATACAACTACTCTCAATTACAAGATATACTTCTCCAACTACAACTTCCACATTTTACTATCTCCACAATTTTCTCTATCCCATCAACTATCCCCTTCACAACCTCAAAATACTATCAGTGGTACCAGAGCTACGTTCGGTCATCTACTAGGCGTAGATAAATTTTTCAACTACTTAAAAAAAAATTAGAACTCCATTCTATACTACTTCCAAAATATTTTCTCAACCTATGGCCACTACCAATCAAACATCATCAATTCCAGTACCTATTTTCACAGGAGAAAATTATGATTTTTGGAGTGTC
>Ga0214543_1003479_pt1 | contig 30518 bp, 15 predicted proteins | sample CNSS2metaG_FD_160094 | JGI IMG/M metagenome (GOLD analysis project Ga0214543, IMG submission 160094) | Root nodule microbial communities from cowpea collected in UCLA plant growth center, Los Angeles, California, USA - CNSS2 | ecosystem: Host-associated > Plants > Roots > Nodule | place: USA... | reverse complement strand
TTTTATATTTATATATATATATATTTGTATATATATATATATATATATATATATATATATATATATATATATATATATATATATATATATATATATATATATATATATATATATATATAAGTGCTCATTTGTATATCTGCTTCTCTTTAGTTTTTTTATTTTTTTTCTCGTAACCTTTCAACATTTTTTTATTTGTTATTATAGGAGTGAAAACAATAAAATACTAGAAAACACTTAATGTTAACAAAAATTTTAGCGTTTTATCCTAAAGAGAGATAAAAAGGGATAGTTTGGAGTAACTTTGGATATTCTTTGTAAGTTAGAAGTGGTAAAAAAGAACACTTGTAATTAACTTAATTATAATGAAACTATTTAAATGTGAACAGGACATAGATAGTAGAAACCTGGCTCTGATAGAAACAGGACATAACTCGGTTTGAATTAATAGTAAAAAAACCATGTTTTTCTTGTTTCAACTACTATACTTGTATAAGCCTTTCTTATCATTTACAAATAATTTCCAAATTTTTATTTTTGTTGTTTTTAACTAGTAGGAAAACCCCTCCTAGACCGTTTACTTATCTACATCTTATGAAAATCTGTAGAATATTTTAAGGTTCTATTCAACTCGTTTTAAAGTCAACATTTTTTTTCAAAGTTTAGTTAGTTGTTCTGTCACAGTCTCAATATGCTGAGTCAATAATATCTTATTTTGTGTCAAAATGATATCTTGAGTTGTAAGATCTAAGATGCTTATCTTTTGAACAATATGCCTATTGTGTTAGGCTTGACTGTCTATTGAAGCAAAGACATCTATAATCATGGTAGCTTGCTAAACATGACATAATGCACTGAACAAGAAACTAAAGAAGATAAATAAAATTATAGAACATGTCATGAATTTTTTTTTAATTTAAAATATATAATTATATTCAGTTAATTGCCAACAGTGACAGTTTCAACAAACTCGTGATTTAGTTCCAGTGCAGAATTATCTGTTACAGAAAAAGGAGAAATAATTTTCTCTGTATCCCTCTCTCTAATAGAGACAAAAAAAATTGAGATTTCTTTGTATAATGATGTGTTAACAATTAAAAAATTGATAAGATGGCAGAGAATGTGGTAACCTATTTCCGATTGGTGACTCTATACAAATCTCTCACTCCCTACATACAACAATCATCAGATTTACTTATAGGAATTGATGACTGCGATTATGCCCTACCATTAACTATCTCTAATAATTTCTAGCTAAGCTAACTATTCTAATCATCATACAAAAGGGGGATTTTCTTTTTCTTTTTCTTTTTGTGTTGAAACCTGGTGAGTAAGTGATGATCATCTCCTATCACCACAGCATTTTGCACCTTTTCCTTCCTCAAGTTTCTGCCACAAACAGAGCATCTCCCTTGGGCCCTGGTAATGGGCAACCACATAACCATCCTTACAACCTTCAGGATACACTCTGTTCTCATTCTCATACCGAACTTCTACACCTTCTTTCTTCATGTCTGCGATCCAGATTCCCATTGCAACGTCTTCTAATTTGAACATCTGTCACACAGTGAACATTGAATTGTTAAAGTGACTTAAGGATGTCGGTGATTGAGGTCAAAACAATTCAAACAGTTTTCAAGAAGTAGCACATTCTATTATATACCTTCAAATGGTTCTCTCTGAATTTCTTGGCCACCGTTCTTGCTATATCGTGTGAGACCACGTAGCCGGGACCATGTGCCCATGGAGGATATGTTCCTTCGCTCCATTCCTTTCAAGTAGCAAGCAATAAGATGATAACAACTTAGTACGAAGAAGTGGGTGGAAAAAAGAAAAAGACATATTATGGTTCAAAGAATAAAATGGGGAGCATACTTAAAATTCCCATATCTCACTGTCATTGATGAATAAAGTTTCAATACTACCAGGGAAAGTTATACTCCGATATAAATGAAAGGGATACTTGCCCAGAGACCAATATTTTCAATTAATATATTTACAAGCCAGCCTTATTAACAAAGTCCCATATAACATAAGCTAATAATAACCATTTTAAAATTTATGTAATAAAATTATACTCGGAAACTAAACATAAACAACACATGGAGCAAAAGAGATTTAATTCTTAAATGACAAAAATATCACTACCTCTGGGCTGATGTACCATTTGCTATCTGTATTTCGATGAGGTTTGGAATCCGAATTGATGAGTCCATACAGTAACCCATGATCAACATTGATCCTATGCAAAGAGTCTAGAACTTCATCTACCCGGACAAACGCATCATCATCCGTCTTCATGACAAACTTTGCCGAAACTTGTGTCTGTTGAAGGGATCATATGAATGAGTCGGAGGAAGGATTCTCCAAATCAAAGAAAGAGACAAGACATTACCCCAAAAATGCAGATTGCTAAAGTTTTCCAGGTGATGAGGCTGTAGTAGTCAACAAATGGCATCAGCTGCACGTCTCCATAAGTTTGTGCTTCCCTCCACAACTCTTCATTAACTATTGGGCTTTTATGCTGCATGAGCTCAAACAAAAGACCAAATTCAGTACAAAAAGGAAAAAAAAAAAAAAATATATATATATATATATATATATTGACAGAGAATTTTAAAAAGTAGCAAATATCACGTCCATCTTGATCTTTATCAGAATGAAAAGGCTAGTGAAGAGATATTGAAAATAATGCTCCAGCGCAAGCAACATTTCAGCAACTTTTGCTACTTCGTAAGATAAGTTTGAAGAGCTCCAATTTAAGAAAAACAGAAATATAATTTATACAATGAAGTATTTTTTTCTCCATTTCCATTGACAGTTAGAATCATATGAAAAAATCACAAACAATACCCACCAAACCAACAAAGAAGCGCACAGCTGTCGTATTTGATCGAACAGCATTGTACTGCATCCAGGTTCTTCTAACAGCCATTCGACGCTTAAAATTGTTAGCAGTAGAGAAAACACCAATGAAAAGATCCAATGGGGTTTGTGCAGATATAGGACTTGATTTTAATGATTCTAGGTCAATGATATGCTCTGAATCCTCTGATGTGGGCAAACCACTAGCAAGAATAGATATTAATTTGAGGTCCCCTGAGATTTTTATTTCACTGACAAGCCATGGCTCCAAAGTCTGACATGTAAAAAGCGCAGTCAGTTAACATACTAAAACATAAAATTATTATATTTTGAAGTTAAAAAATAACAAGGGAGAAAGGAAGTACTTCACGAAAAGAAAATGAAGTTATGTGTTTTCCATCAACTGTCATCTGGATTCCCTCAGATCCCACTCTTAAAGTTGCCACAAATGGTAAACCCTGTTTAAAAGGAAAATATTTCCTATTTATCGATTGTTCTTCAGCTGCTAAAGATTGTCTTGAAGCGCGGGAATGCATGTCAGCTGTGTGAAGTTGGCTAATGTTCTTCCCTACAATCTTATTACACTGCTCCAATTCATCAACTGGCAAAAGAAACGGCAATATTAAACAAAGTTGCTATGCAAAAGCAGTTTATGGAATTATGCTCAACATTTGGATCAGGAAAAACCACACAAATAAAGCTTTAACACAATAATTTAATAAAACAGATGAACAAGTTAAATAGAAAAACACCTTTTCACAAACAATCGACTTTCCTACGAATAGGATTCAATTCTATTCCATCTATTTCCAAAATCAATAGCATACGAACACTTGGCAAAACAATTTTGATTCAAGAATTCCTTATTGTCAACTCTGTCGTGGAACAAACACACTCAAGTAATCACGGGATTCAAATTTTAAGAAATCTGATTTCAGAATTGTGGGGAACTTCCCCTTCAATTATGAACACAAACTACTATTGATATTGAACCAAAAAATGAGAATAGTAATTTCACCTTTCTCGACCTTTTCAGGAGTAGGGGATGGACAACGATCCTCTTCACCCCAATCATGAGCTATAGTCCAGGTGTTTTGGACAATTACTGGATCTTCGGTGATTTTATCCCCATGCAAGCGAACATTATAGTGTAAAATAATTGGAGGATCGGGTTCCCCAGGAAGTGGTTCTCCAGACAAGTCAATCCGAAAATTACCTAAAAGACCGTTCGGAATGCCAATTACAGTGATGGAAGAACCTTGTGTCAGGCCACAAGGTACTTGCATTTTGTAACTACTGTTACCAAGTTCAGTGGAATTCATGTTATTAAGAAAGTGGGGACACTGCTTCTCTTTGGTTCTTAAACTGTCATTTGCACGACCTTGTTTTTGCTCTTCAATTGAGGAAATAAGAGAATTCCATGCACTGGCAGCCTCCTTTATAGCTTCTGCGGCACTAGGTAAACCCTGAGTGTGATCAATTAAGTGGTTCAATTGGTTCCATGTCTGCAGAGCTTGTTGCTCGTCTTCGGAAAAGTTGCTCCCAGCAAAGAGGCTAGATACTAGAATATCAGAAGAAATAACTTTAGAATGATCATCTGGATTTTGAATAGCGGGTGGTACTGTGGGATTTATCCATGCTAGAGGATTAGTTCCATTAACCAGGATAGGAATAGTCAAATAACCTTGACCAATAGGAGTTTTCATGATCCCATTTCGCAGGAACATAAGCATAAACAACATAAAGAGCGAAGCGACCAGAACACCTCCATACAACTTTTTCATTTTGATGATCCTATGAAGAAACCAATAGTCCTGAATCTTCACAGTACTAGATCAAAAAGATGCCAAACTTATACTAAAGTGGCCATTATCTTTCGTAAAACTCATTGACGTAATTATGGACAACAAAGACGTGGAAGAAAGTATGGGTTGCAGATAGTAAAAGCTTTTCTTATCAGATTCGAAGAAACATCTGCAGCAGAGCTTTCACAATACCAAAATTAACTACCAGCCCTCGGTAGCATGTGTTGAAGTAGACACATCCACCATGAGAATTACTTGGAAATTATACGAGATTTAGCTAGCATGCCAGACCTGTAATCAGAGCAAAACGAAATTCTTTTAAATACTGTGCTTGATGTTGCATAAAACAACTGAAGCAAATAGTTAAGTCAATGCGTAGAAAACAACTAAAGCCCAGCGTTCACGCTTGAAGAAAATCAACACCAATTTGTTAGGAAACTAACACTTGCAACAAACAACACACACTAGTTATGAGTTTTTAAAAAATATCTAAAACGTAAAATTTCAAGAGAGAGAATTCTGTACTACGAAGTACAAATAATATTGGTAGTATCAGGTTCATTAACAACCGTTGAATTTTTATAACTCCATGCAACAATATGAATCATGCTAACAGTTTCCTTGGCGAAACAAACTTCGGAGTTATCACGGCTTCAGATATTCCTTAGCTAATATATCACCTATGGAAAATATTTTCCGTGTACCCATTAGCATTTTTGTGAAGAAAATGCTTCCAATTCAAATAAAGTATCATGGAAATTAACATGTGTTCAACGCACCATGCCCTCACCACCAGACAAACATTCAAACAAATTAATAACCACCGTTAGGTCAACATAACACTGGTACTTACAAAAAGTTAATCCATTTGCATCCTAATTGAAACCATAAATTATAACCAGGAGGAAAAGAGAAAAAGGAAAAAAAAAAAATCAAAAACACCAAGGACCACACTAAACGTTTCCCAACACTACAATCATGGAAAAGTAGAAATTCAATTGAACTAAAATAATGCATTAATTACAATTAAATAACCCAAAACTCCATGACTCCGTCAACCAATATTATAAACTCAACTCAGATCATACTCCATCCACCATTTGGCTTTATATCAATTAAAAATAAAATTTCCTTAAATAATAAAAAAGCAAGATAAATAATGAAAAATCAAAAAGACCTCCAAACACGTTAGAGTTTGAACTTCAAACGCGGTCGGTGTTCTACAGACTAAACGCCGACAAAGTTGAAGTATGCATCATAAGCAAATTGCCCGAACAAAGAAAATGTAAAGCAATTATTATCACTGAACTGAAAAAATCGAACAAAAAAAACAGTGTCAATCAATTTCGGAAAGAATATTACAGCGTGGAATCCAAGTACAGAGCAAGGAAACACAGCAACACACAGATCGAACGGCTGCAACACAGAATCTCGAACATACGAAAGCCAGAGAGGAAAGAATCAACGCGAGAAGAGCGTGGAGCGAGAGTAAATCGAAAAGCGTAGCAATGTTGAACGGCGAAGAGCGACGGCTGAGCCAGAGAGGTTTTACCAGGCGAGATTTTCTCGGGAAAATGTCGGAAAATGTAGAGCGAGAAAGAGAGAGAAAGAAGAGAGAGAGAAGAGAGAAAGGGTTTTGTTTAAGCGTGTTTGCTTTGAGTCTCTGTTTCAAACGAAGTTTCACTGTTCTTTGTGTCGTCTTTGCTTTTGTTCACCTTGTGTTAAGAGGTTCCTTCTTCAACTTAATTAGTATAAAAGATTCAAAGACGATGACAGAGAAAAGAAAAAAAGAAAAGCACTTAAAAAAAGAGAAAGAGAGAGAGAAAAGTAAAAACACCAACCGTGACATTTTGCTACCACAACGGTGTAAATGGAGATTTTGATCTTGTGTAAAGGGTAAATGTGTAAATCTATAAATATATATGATATTTTTTATAATAAAATAAATAAATTTTTCCCTGATAGATTCCATGGCCAAATATTTATTAAAATAAAACCTTCCATTATTCAAAGTTACAATTTGTCTCCTAGCACCGGGACTTTGCATCATCCTTCATTTCTCTTATTCTACCAGCTAAATCTCTTTCTACATTCTTCATTTCTATGTTTTTTTTTTACCGAAATGGTGTAATTTGTACTCTTTATTACAAAAATGAAAAACTTAAAAAAAAAATTACAGATATGAAAAAGTCATGTGATACAATTTCATTAAGAAGTAGTATGAACTAGGTATGACTTCACACATAGATTTGGAAGAAAATCGTTATATTGTGGAATGACTTCAGTTTCAAACAAATACAAGCTAAAGTTGTGTTATAGAGGTAGATTTGTGTTTTTTTAATTTTATGACTTGTAATTTTTTATGTTGGATAATTTTTCTCTACACATATATAAGTTCTATTAATAAAATAATTAGACAAGAAATCACCATACAATATAATTTAATGAATAATTAATGAAAAGTATGTAATGATATGCAGATTAATTAGAGATGTTATAAAAGAAGTATTGGATAAGTGTTCTAGATAAAACATTCAGAAAAAAATAATAGATAAAAAAAGTGTGAGTAAAGATTTATTTATAAGTCATCGTTTTACAAGGAGACATCTTCCTTTTCTTCTTGATTTTAATTGAGGAGGTGGAACAAGATATCACCATGATATCCTTCATCATGTTCAACATTGTCATGTCTTTGAGATGACATCATGGGTTAATATGATGCATGGATACCATACATGTTATTTGTTCCTCTTGTCATTTACACTTAAAGACATTTGAGCTTTCGGTCTACATCCTTTTGAACATTTTCAAGGCTTATGCAGTCCAATTTTATCTTATTGAAAGTGAAGATTATTGATTTTCTTATACGATACTGGATTTCAAACATGATCCCTAAATGCGATAAGAGTCAGAAAGACCTACTATCAACTATATCCATAATGAAATGGATCACCCAATTCTAAATAAGCTACAAAAGTTGTTCCTATGGTTGAAGTAAATGTCACAATGGAAGAAATTTCCTATCTAGAGAGTAAAATTTCATCACTTCTCAACTTATTGTAAAACTTTAAAATTAATATCTTCATTTATAGCATATTTTATCTTTTTCCATAATATAAGAAATTCTTATTATTCATCATATCACTATTAATATTTATTACTTCTTTGTTTAGTTTTTTTAATAATATGCACTGCTTTATTTATTTATGATTTTTTTTTTAATAATGCAACTTATGTTTAACAAAAATATGCATAATTTGTTTTTACATTTTCATATTAAAAATTACAAGTCACAAAAATAAAAATGTATACTAAAGTTGTATGAGCCACACACCATTCCTAGACAATAAAAAAATTTAGAAATCATTTCACAATCACATGACTTTAGTTCATAATTGTTCGCAATTGAAGTCGTCCACACCAAGAATGACTTTCTTCTTAATTCATGTGTTGAAGTCGGACATTGGTCACACGTCTTTACTTTTGAAAAATAAAAATATAATCTAAAATTAAATATTAAACAGATCATAATACATTGAAGTTGTCATTAACAAACACGGTTTCATCCAATTAAATGAAGTTCATACTATTTTTTCTCAATGAAGTCATATTACATTGGCATAACTTTCTTAAATTCGTAAATTTTTTAAAAGTTATCCATTTTTGTACTAAGGAATATCAAATACACCATTTTAGTAAAAAAGAAGCCTCATTTTGTATGTTTTTATTTTTAACATTTGAAAAGAATTTTTAAATTATTTTCATTGACGAAATTTATTGTGTAACAATAATAATTATTAAATAATATATATATATATATATATACTCAAATTAAGAAAAAATTCATATTTAAAATAATTTTTAAAATTATTTCTATTTTACTTGTTAAATATTTAATAAATGATTTATTTAATATAATTAATAAAAAATTGTATTAAAGTTATCAATTGATAAAAAAAATTTAGTAAGAATTATTATTAAATGATGGTATTTAAAGCGATTCTATTAATTAGTATTATTATTTTATTTCAGAATTATGGTTATAATACAGATTAGGATGGTAAGTGAAGTGTTTAACACTTTCCATAGAACATTAATTTATCTAGTTACAGTTTGAGTTGATTCTACCTTTGTCACATTCTTAATCTCTTCTACTAAAAATATTTTAAACCTATCAAAATAAAGCACTTAATGAATTTGAAATATTTTAAACCTATCAAAATAAAGCACTTAATGAATTTGTGTTTCATTGTGTGTATCCTCTCATATTTGGATTATTAAATATTTATTTTCCTAAAAATCCAACAAAATAAATAATTACTCTAATAAACCCCTCCCAACTTTATTTGTCAAACTAGATTAATTTACTCCTCGTGTCCAGATATCGAATCTTTTGGGGCCAAGTTCTCGACACCAATTATGTCTTTTTCTTCGTCATTTCCACAGTGGAATGGACTCCCCATAACCTAATTTATAAGTACGATGTGTTTCTTATTTTCTATCTATTAAGCTAATTTAAAATAATAATGCTCGAAACTTCTTTTAATTTTTTTTATAATTAATACCTATTTTGAACAGTGTTTTAATTAATAAATTTGAAAAAATAATTGTTCATACTATTATAAGTTATATTTAATATGTTTTATATAATAAATACTTATTTTAAAATTATAAAAATATAAAATTAATAAATATATTAAAAATATTAAAGGTTATAATTAATTGTTGATATTTATTTTAAAACTTCTTAGTATTATTAAAAATGTTCCCATGTAATTATTTCTTTTCAATTTTAATTCTAAGTAGTCGATATTTATCATTTTATCTTTTAAATTACTATTTATTTAAATTCAACTATTTTTTAAAATTAAATTAGTTATGAAAAAAGAGGACACATATTCAAGTATCGGATATGTAACTTCATTAATGAGTAATAATAAAAATTAATGGTTATTTTAACATTAGTCCAACATACAAATGATAAAAATATTTAAAATTGGATGATTCATTTAAAATACAAGTTTAGAATGTTGATTTCAATTATAATATAGCAAATGTAAGGACCTCAAAAAAAAAATACTAAGAGTAAGTAATAGTAGATGATATGTTTAGACGAAATGAATTAAATGATATAAGAAAGACTTAATTATTTTATTATTAAAATACAAGTTTAGAATATTGATTTGAACTATGATATAGTAAATGTAAGAACCTAAAAAATATAAGAATAGTGGTAAATGATATTTTAGACAATATTTGTAAATGAGATGGAATAAACGATATAAGAGAAAATTAATTATTTTATTATTAAAAAGCTTAATCTATAAATAGAAAATTAATTAATCGAGTTTTATTTTATAAATATTACTATCTCTTTAAACATATTCATTTTTTATTTTTTGAATTCTCTATAAATTTCTAACTAATTTATTTGTTTGTTTGGAAATGAGAGTAGATCATAGGGGTCTTGGTGAAGAAGATAATCATCATATTCGATCAAAGACTAAATCAAAGTAAGTTCATCTTCTACCTTTTTTTTGAGTAATTCGGTGATATGCTCGTACATGGAAAAAACTTACTTGCATATGACTTTTCAGATTCAAGATGAGTTGTATGGTAATGATCTTTAAGGTGTGTTGAGATTATTGATATGAGTTTTTCTTTGTATAGAATAGAACATTCTGTGAGAATGATAGCCGATGGAGTTTGAAAGAGAAAAAAATTTTAAGTCATTTTAGAAAATTTTAAGTACAAAATAATGTTTCGAAGATAGTGAATAAGTTAAAACATTTTATATAAAACATGAACTCAAATTTATTTGTTTTGAAAGTGTATATCAAAATAGTCAAGATCTTAAAAATGAGATAAGGTGATGAAACATACTTTGGATTATCGTTAGCAATGTTATATGGAATTGTGTTGTATGAATAAGCTTTACAAAATTTCACTTTTTATTGATGGTTTTATTGTTAAGTGTGATTTATTATTTCTCGAACATAATTTGACATCGTAATCATGTTGGAATGGAGATTATGGTTACTTGAGAAAAATATAATGTGTACTATATACTTAGCCCTAATTTCAAGGTCATCAAAATGTGGCTTGACATTCCCATGAACTTGGAGTGACTACTTTATAGGGTTTAATTGTTAAAATGAATTTATGTGTAAAATATTTTTATTAATAAAACTTTATTATGTTTCACTTTTAATTTTAAGGTTTTATTTATAATAAGGAGTTTTTGGCCAGTGCATTGTTATCCATATGTAACGTCTAAGACATTAAGGATGGGTAAAAAAAATATTTTTCTTGATACGATCTATTTTTTGTCCTGATCCAATTCATTTAAAATTTATTTTATAAAAAATTCAATCCATTTAAAATCCATTTTATTCAATATGATTTTTTGTTTAAAATACATTAATTATATATATATATATATATATATATATATATATATATATTGAATATCCATTCTTTGAATATAGATTTTCAAACATGGATAATCCAAAATATCCAACCAAAATTTCCAATATAAATTTGTAGTTGGGTCAAGCCAAGGCTAAGACGGTCATGATCTTAATTTGGTTGTATTCAATCGAGTCGGCCTAACCCAAATATGGGCCATATTCAGTCAAGTCGGTCCTAGACGAAATTTGGATGTATTCGATCGAATTCATTCGAGTGGCTCTGCTGAATTTGGTCAAGTCGGCCTTGAACCAAATTTGGTCGTATTCAGTCGAGTCAACCCCGATCCAAATTTAACCATATTCAGCCGAATTAGCCTCAGATGAAATTTGGTTGTATTCGGTCGAGTCGGCCCCGAACAAAATTTGGCCCTATTCAGCTCAGTCGATCGCGACCAAAATTTTGGTTGTATTTCGCCATGTCTGCCTCGACATAATTTAGTCGAGTTGACCCCGACCGAAATTTGGTCGAGTTGGCCCTGATCTAAATTTTGTCATAGTCGATAGAGTTAGTCTTGGAGGAAATATGGTTGTATTTAGATGAGTCGGTCGTAATAAAAAATTTGTTGTATTTAGCCGAGTCGGACTCAATCGATGAATTCAACTAAGTTAGCTCCAACAAAAAATTGGCTGATTCAGTCTTGGCCCAAATTTGGCCGAGTTGGCCCTGACTGAAATTTGGTCGTATTAGGCTAAGTCAGTCTCGGCCAAAATTCGCACGAATCCATTAGAGTTGATACCAATAGAAATTTTGTTGAGTCGGCCCTAACCCAAATTTGATTGTATTTAGCCATGTTGTTCTCAGTCGAAATTCGATCATATACAACCAAATTTTACTAAGTCGGGCCTGATCGAAATTTGAATATATTTAGCTAAGTCGGTCTTGACCGAAATTTATTCGAATTTGGCCGAGTTGATCCCAATCAAAATTCGGCCAAATTCGACCAAGTCAACCTCGATAAAAACTCAGTTGAGTTAACCACTTGATTGAAAGTCAGCTAAGTCGGTCCCACTGAATACGGTCGGATCGACCCATCCTGAAATTTATTCAAGTTGGACCCAACCAAAATTTTGCTAAACTCGACCGTGTCAGCTACACGACACAAGTTTTAGAAAATTCAATTTAAATTTTTTTTACAAAAAAATGGATTCTAGATTTTGAACTTGATCAAAATATTTGGATTTGAATTTAAATATTGATTAAAATATTTGATCTGAATTTAAAAAAAGAAATATCCAAACTAGTTCTACTGAAAAAATGGATTTGAATTGAATGTTTGGTTCGATTATTTGGATCTAAAACAAATGTGATTTAGATCATTAAAAATTCAATCCATGATCGCTGAGTAACTAACTTTGTAGATATTTGGTACTATTGATAATATTTGACTATGCAATATTTCACTCATTCTGTTGATAATCTCTCCAAATCTATGAGATTTCTACTTGTTTGCAGAATAAAACCTAAACATTCGCCAAAAACATTTTAGCGTTTGACAAATGTACAAAATTGCACAAATAATGTTTTGAACAAGTGCAGATTTCATATCCCACACATACTAATATGATTTAAAATAATTGATTAATTAATGATAAAAGTGAGAATAACAAAACATTTTGAGTTAAAAAATAATTTCATAATTTAATGTAAAACATAAACAGAAATAATGAAAACAAATAGTTTGATTTTGAAAAATATCATATAAAAACTTCACCAAAATTCTTGGCCATAACTATCTAAATGAGATGAAGAACTTTAAAAAAAGTTAATTGATACATAATGCCTCATTTTTCATGTGTAGCATCAAGTGTGTTCGATGTATAAATAGTTTTCAACTCATAATTTATTTTTAGTTTTTTTTTTTTAATATTTTTATATCAATTTATTTCAAATTTGAAGTAATGTTTTCGTTTTCAAGTGACAGGTCGGCTGTTCTTTTATTTAAAATGGAAAAAAAACATGACTCATGAAAGGGATGGGTAAAAAAAAGAAGTCAACATTGTCCGTATACTACATAACTTTTTAATATATTATAAATTATGATAAGAAGGAATCACTAAAAATTTAGAATTACTTGTTAATATCTTAATCAGTTTCAATAAACACTATTTTAAATATTAAGTTCATTTTTTTTTAATAAATACCTTTAAAATTGAAAATATTACTACATTTCCTCAACAGCGTATTTATACATATCTATCCGCCCAAAATACATAACTTCTATATTATTCCACACACAAAAAAAATTAATTCATTAACAAAAAATCACCTCTAACAAATATTTCTAATAACATCTCATCATGGAACCATCCATCAATCTCCTCCTATAGAACATGAAATTTCAATTAGGCAAGTAATTTGACATTTAGAATGGTCAAACTTATTTGTGGTATTTACTTGACTAAGTAATTAAGACAATAACTATGGAAGACCCAAATAACTTCTCTATTTATTAATAATTTAGGAAGAAAGCACTCAGAAAAACCTAAAGCAATTCTAGATTGAAAAAATAAAAATTTCCACAATGTTGCGTGTTCTAATTTTCCAACTCCAACTCGGAATGATTATATTGAATAATGAAACCAACATTGAATATAATAAAAAGTTTCTCTCTCTGTCTCGATCGACGTTCAAACCCCACATTGAATATGTCAATTAATTGTAGTTCAAAATATGTTTTGTGTCCAAAGCAAAGTTTAATTAAGTTTAAATTATATATTTAAATCACTAACTTATAAAATCTGTGTATTATTTATAAAATATATAACCAAACACTTATATATGAATGCACATCTCTTTCTCCTAGCAATATAGTAAGGATGTATATCAATACATATACTAATATAATAAGTATGTGATCGAGAAACTTTATTATTTCCATGTAAACTATAGTAAAAGTTTTCTTAGAGAAAAGTTTTATGAATCTAAAGCTTTGTAGTTCATATTTTTAAATCCTTTTTCCAACTTTGGTAGCACTCATTTAAAACTGATATTTTTTTTTCATAAATAAAAAGTTGACTTCTATCATATTAATTAATTATATATAATTGGTTATTGTGTCAGGTTAGAAATTTTCTATAATTAGATTATATTATTATCATATTAATTAATTATATATAATTGGTTATTGTGTCAGGTTAGAAATTTTCTATAATTAGATTATATTATTAGTTTTCAGTGGACATAGACATTAAAGGAATAAGGAAAAAATATGAAGTTGTGCGCTGTTTACAGCAGACTAAGGACGGCAGAACATGGTGTAATTACATAAACACCCTTGAGGTTCTTGTCTTGAAGCAAAAGCGTTATTTAGACTCAGGTGGAACGTAATTTTCGCGACCGGCTAACAGTCACTCATTTCTTGAGATGAAAACAGAACAATGGCAGACATTATAAGTAAGAACCAAACACAATGAATGTTCTTTTCGTGAGTTTTTATAATGAGTTAGGCGACACAATTGTTGGTAGCTTTCTTGATTGTGTGTATATGGATTCTATGGTTAATTTCATGAGAAGTCAAGAATTGGCCTTTGTCATTGACGTCTCACCTAAGAATGAGTCTTGGAGCAGACCTAAATTGCAACGTGTCCTAAGTTTTATCAAATTCAGAAATTTCTAAATAGATCCAACATAAGTGGGTGTGAAGATAAAAAGATGAGAATGATTTATTCATCAATAATTTGGGAAGATGACAAATCTTAGTTTTTAACCTATAGTGTTACTATGAATGACTTCTGTTATGTACAAGATGTAATGTTTTCTCTTCTTTCTTTGTTTTTCTGTTCTAGCTAGTAATAATTATTAATAAAAGTAATTTATAAGTTTGAATAAAAAACAACTAAACCAAAGCTGCTCTTAGGATTCTTTGAAAATCAATATAAACTTAATTTGAAAAGAATGAAATATGAAATATTAATTTTGATTGATTTTTTTTCCCATTTATTTAAACAATCTAAATCAAATCAATTAAGTAAAAAAAAAATTGTTTTCCTTCTCCCATTCTGAAGCAGAACCTAAGCTAGGATACTTGCAAGTTTTTCCTTTGAGTTTACTGAACGCTTTCTCTCCGCATAAGTAGAACTTAAACTTCATCTCTTTCCTGTTCTTTTCTGTTTGAAGCCTTGGTTCCACGTAAATATCTGTTGTGGTTTCAGTTTTGTTTCCTTGTGTTTCTATTTTCAACTCCTTAAGTTGTTCTAGGTCTTGGTGTTCCTTTCACTTAGGGTTTCTCACTCGTAGTAGTTTTTGCCAAGGTAAGGGAAACTGGGGTTTTTTTTAAAGATCTCGAGATGCTTTGATTGTTTTTTCTCAAATTCGTGTTTTAAAATGTGGATTGATGTTTGTGATGATATGAAAATGAATTGTGTATGGTTTGGATTGGATTATGATTTTTGTATGTGTGAGTGCAGGTGAGTATCTGTTGTTCTCGCCCAAATGAAGGTTTTTTGTCCAAATCAGAAGCTCTTACTTAAGTGAGAATAGCATAAACTAGTTCATGCTCTTTGTTTTGAGTTGTCGCCTGGATGAGGGCATTTCGCTTGAGCGAGAGTAATCTCGCCTAAGCGAAATGATTTAGTTTAAGCGAGGACTTGTAGATATTCCAATGCTCCCTGCTTGCAATCTTGCCCAGACAAAAGTCTTTAGCTTGAGTGAGATTGATAGTAGAATTATTTCAATTACTTGATTATTTCCATGATTGATTGATTTACTCCTTAAAAGCATAAAGTATGATGTCATGTATGTTTAATGCGATGTAATGAAACTGAAATTGTGTGCTCGGTATGGAATGATAATGGATGTGTGAGGATATATTTAGGGTCTGTGTGTTTAACGTAATTCCACGAGTTTCTTGGAGAGATCTTATGGTCATGGACTAACCTTGTGCATGGTAGGCTAAAATCCATTGGCAATGGCTCTGCAGAGCGGTAGATGCTACCACAAGCATCCAGTGAATCTGATCTCATTACATATATCCAGATAATTGAGTTAAATGATCTTTGAATTGGTTGTTAACACATGTTGTATGTGCTTAATGAATTAGCTGCTTATAACCTACTTATCTATTTACATGATAAAAAATTATTTTCACTAGCTTACCATTTCTCTTTGTGTTTGTTTTCTTGTTTAGTTTTTCCTTCTTGCAATGATCACTGATTTTTGGTGTGAGCATGTGGAAACTTCTGGTGAATGTGCGTATGGTAGAGATGCTGCAATGTAGTTTAGTGATGTTGGGTTCCGCTCATTGTGAGCCTCTTTTGAAGAACAATTTTATTTTAAATTTCTTGTTTTGTGAGCAATCTTTGACTAGACTGTTTTGTTTTTGAGATATGTTTATAACATTGTTTTGTGACTTAGCTTTCCTTTCCAATATAAGTTGGGATAATTATAATAGCAAATCTTTTATACTTTATATCTCGTGTTCTATTTATTCATGATCATGTGATGTTTTGTTTATAAAAAATGATCTATTAATCGAGATGTCACAATTAAATTAATGAGACTCTTTAATTATAAAAATATATATAATTTTACAATATTATATTATGTTGAAATGAATTTAAAAAAACATATGAAATGATAAAAACATAAATAGAAATAAAAACCAAAATTAAAATGTTACATTATGAGAGTGCACAATCTTGCATACTATTGAAATTTTTTAATTGGGATTTTATAAATTTTATAAATTAGAATTTAAACTATTATTTTATTGTATTTTTAATTGAGCGGTGTTATTAATTTTGAACTGGGTGTTGTGAATGGCCTGCTGTAGGTTTCTGTTACTGTGAAGGATTTGTGTCATGACAAGTTTGCAGTTGCAAAGGAAAAAAAAAATACCAGGAAAGTGCAACAAATCTAGGTATGTACCTTTTTCCTGTTCAGTAGTTGATGGGATTAAGATGAGCTATTCTGTCTATTATTTTAATATTTATAAATTCATTAAACTTTTGAATATAAAAAAATAATTAACCATTTCAATTTTAGTCATTTAAAAAAAAATTAAGATTCATCTTATTAACAATAAATTTGAAATTCAAAATATTTAATAACCAAATTTGAATGAGATTTTAAATTACAAAAGATTATAAAAATATAATAACAAAATTTACATTTAAAATTCAAAACAAAAAAATATAAAATAAATTTTTTATTGAACTTTTTTCAACTTCTGAACTACTCTCATATAATAAAAATAAAATATAAAATATTATATAAATAATAAATAAGTAATTCAATATTAACCTCATCAACAAGCTTAAAATATATCAAATAATAAAATATTAAAAATAATATTACATTTAAAATTCCTGTACAATACACGTGTATACGCATATTTGAATTTTTTTTAACTTTTTGAACAAGCATATTATTAAGTTAGTATCTCTTATTTTAAATTAAATTTATTATTATTATTATTATTATTATTAAAAATATAATTTATATTTTTAATTTTTTTAATTGCAATAAAAGCAAAATTCAGTAATCTTAAAAGTAATCCGTAGAAATACTACAAAATACTAGTAATTTTTTAATGCAGTTTTATAAATAAAAAATCAATGACATTTAAATAAAAATAATGAATATTTGAGTGTTATATATATATATATATATATATATATATATATCATTATATTTTTTAAAATAAAGTTTGCCTAAAGATTTCCAATGTGAAGAATGCGCCAAAAGGAAAATTTCCCGGCCAACTACATGAGCGCGCGAATATTCAAATGACGATATCAAGTTATTTGGATTCCATTTCATGATCTCTTTCTCTATTCCCGTCATTTCCTACTCTCTAATCCCTTCTTCAAAATGCGAACAAGAAATCGGAGTTAGCCTCGCCTTTGGGATCCAAACCTAAAATGGACGTTTCAGAGCTGGCCAAGAATCTCGATCTGTCAGATTCCAAACTTATAGTCCGAAAAGCTGCTGAGATCCGTGTCTCTGCGATGTGCAGTTTGATTCCTCCAGTCATAGGAGTTGTATGTCCCGATCTCTTTCCTCTGTCCTGTTTTATTGATTTCCCTTCCATTCGATTCTGAAGCTATTTGTTTGGTTTTCTCAGAGCGACGTTGCTAAATCTCTTATTTGCTTGGAAATTGCGGCCACAGGCTCGGTGTTCTCTTCTACCGATTCTCTGCGGTGAGACTCAGCGGAATGTCCGAAAAAGCTTACATCAGATCCTACAGTTCTCTCCACAACGGCCTTGGTGTCAAGTTCGTTTCCTTTCCCTTTCTTTTTTTCAGCTTTCATTTTTTAAAGCCTTTTATTCATGAAATGTTTGCTTGGTGTTTTTAGGACGACAATAGATGTGAGGGAATCGGCAATTCAGTTTGGTTGCATTCGTACTATTCCTTTCGTTTGCGACGGTCTCAAACTGTGAGTTATCTGCCACGCGTTTGATCAAATGCTAAAATGCTGTTGAAACTTCATGTATTGCTGCACTTTGTGCTATTTCTATTTTCATGAAGGTATAAGGATCGCTTTGTTTCGTCTTTGCCTACTTCTCGTCCTCTGCAAGTGCTGATTTCACGCGTTGCTTTTTATTTATGTGCTAAAAAACACAAGGTACCATTAAAGAACTTATTTGGATATTAAATAACTATAGGTGGTTATTTTAAGATGTTGATTGTGTCGAAATTTTAATATTATTAGGTAATTTTAGTATATAAGTCATTTCAAAAGGGTTTGCAATCGCAATTATAGTTGCAATCTTACTGTTTTAATAGTAAAATAGTCAATGATAGTGCATTTGCCTTCAATTTTCTTCGATATGAAGAATTGCGGGGAATGTCATCAACTATTTGTTTTGCTCTGGTTTAAGTTGTGGTAGGGGTTGTGTTTGTTTTGCAGCTCAAAGTGGACAAGCTGAAGTTAATTGAGCTCTGTGGTACATCTGAATCCGAGTTTTCAAGTGTAAGTGGCTGTATGTCTAGTGGATGTTGAATGTGCGATTATTTTATTTTATTTTTAATTGAGTGATGTTATTGATTTTGAACGGGGTGTGAATGGCCTGCTGTAAGTTTCTGTCACTATGAAGGATTTGTGTCATGACGTGTTTGGGGTTTGCAAAGGAAAAAAAATGCTAAGGAAGTGCAATCAAATCGAGGTATGTACCTTTCCTTATTCGGTAGTTGATCGTAATGCATTCTTAAATGTGAGCTATTTTGTCTATTATTTTAAGATTTACTTTGCATTGAACATTTGTTTTTGTATCCCATTGTTTTGCAGATTTGCTTGACGTTTTGCCAAGTAAAAGAAAAGCTGAGGATGGAGGTTATTTGTCCGATGATGGTCCTGAGGTACTAATGTCTAGCTTCTCTTTGTAATTTGCAGACATTTTGGTTTCCTTGTGAAAGTGTTTTTAACCCTGATGTTTTATAGACATTCAAACAGCCGTTGCATAAACATACTGTTGTTTTGAGTTAATTTTTTGCTTCTTAAATTATGAATAAAATTCCAAGATGTGCTTTGTATACAATTCTTTCATATGTAGCTCAACCTTAAGTTTTTCTTTTTTCAATGCTCATTGTTTTGAAGCTCGGCTTTCTCAATTTCCTTCAATGTTGACGCAACACATTGATGATGCCTTTCTATCTTTTATTGTGACTATATTTTTACTGTAATTCTGTGTTGCAGTATTAAAAAGACTACATCTTTCTAGACTGAATCCGTTAGTATCTCCTTTTCAATTGTAACCATTAACTATCATTTACAAACATAGTTGCAGAGTCCTAACTTGGGTAATTGACTAATTGTTCCCAAAGTCCTTTGTAAGTTAAAACCAACATCTGACCGGAGATTTCTTAACTCTTTCTTCACTTGCTATTGCATAGTCGATACATGGTGTACTTCACACAACAAACCGGGTATAGAGTTAGGTGCGTTACATGGAGCGTATAGGGTTAGAGTTAAATCACTGACTTGGATATTATTGAAGTACCCGCCAAAGGCTTACCTTTGTTCGCGTTCGCATTCTTGTGGTTTTCTTGAGATACGATAATACCGGCTGGCTCTCCAGGGCAATGTCTCCTCCATTTTAAGTTTGTGCTCAATATTCATAAGTATTTGCTTATTGTATGGTGTCCTCTCTATTCAGCAAAGGGTCTTTGTTAGTTGTTCCATTAAATTATAATGATTTTAGTTTGGCAAATAACTTGTTGAGGGATAATCGTGGCTTTAAAAATGTATGCACCAGGAAGTGTAGTTGAATTATTTCTGTTCTCCAAAATAAGTTCACTACAATCTGGTCTCCATCTCGAATTTGGTTTAAAAAGTGATGATGGTCACGATTAAATGCAAGATCCATCCCATGCGTTTCAATCCCTCTATTGCTCTTGTTTTCTCATCATTGTGCTGTCTTGAAAGTGCATTTAGTACTTTTGTTGGATATTTGCGGTAGGATGTGGTTTTCAAATTTTATGTTGATATAATTTGACTGTAATTCAAACTAACATTGGTGTTTATACAGCTTTCATGTTATAAAAAACGCAAGCAAATGGAAACACGTGATTATGAAAAGTGGAAATCCTCAGTTGTTGCATCCAATCAGCAAAACAAAAAAGAAGGTATTGAATCAATACTTGGATTTTGTCCTTATTGGCTAAGAGCCAAAGATTCGTGATGCTTGACCCCGTTTACTTTCTCACTTTTTGTAGCTCCTTGCAAACGAACCAAACAAAGTCGTCTCAACTTTATGAAGAAATCTTCCGCTACTCGGGAATTAGAGGCCATGTGAGATGGTATTGCTATGCCTTATGATAATATATGATTTTGTTAGAAGTTCAGCACACTGATGTCTCTAGAATGGAGCTCAATTTTGTCTAAAAATGTATTTTCTGGAATTTCCAAAGCATTAGTGTACAGGAATAACTCTTTTCAGGCCAGAATTCCAATTTTGTTTTCTTTTCTTTTTCTATCAATGTTAATTAGCTTTTAAACGGGTTGCTAATAGTTTGTATATGCGAAGAAGTTAATTCCTCCATTACTCGACATAACGATTTGACTTTTAAATTTTTAGTTCAGTATTTTAATTTTAAATGGGTTATAATATTAATAATGGTCAAATATATGTTTTTAATCTTTAAAATTTGATTTAAAATTGAAATTTATTTTTGTCTAAAATTTTGATATATTTTGATTTTTAAATTTTAAGAATGATTTAATATAATTTTTTTAATTTAACTATGTTAATTTTTTCTGATATATATCGAACGTGTTTTAAGTTTGTATTGAAATTGTTTAGATTGTTTTATGTTGAATGCATTGACAAGTAAATTCAATATATATATATATATATATATATATATATATATATATATATATATAATTAATATAAATATATTTCACTTTTTCAAAATATTTTTGAGCGATAATATCTTTGGTTGAGTTTTAACAGTCAACTCGGGACCTTTTTGTCATTTCATGAATTCAATTATTTCAAGAAAATTTTAAACAACCCTATTTTGATCATTTTTCTTAATAACTTCAAAATAATTTTAAACAGTTTTCTGTATTTTTTTTATAATTACTGTTTTTAGAGACGTACTTTTCATTTTATTATTTCCCCATCTCCAAAACGTTACTAAAAATTACAATCAAATTACACTCACTATGCCGAATTAAAAATTGTGTATCTCAAAAATAATTATTTAGAGTTGAGAATTCTACATAGTTTCAAAATTGATAGTATTTTAACAAACATAAGCAATTTCTTAAACATCTTAATATCATCAAAATTCTTGTATTACTTTGTTTTTCTCCTATTTTCATTTGGACAATTGTTGTATTGTATGCTCCTTTTTGCTATTCAAATGTTAAGCTTTCTTTTATGTTCAACCAAATATTATTTTCGTGCAAATTATCACACCTTTCATAGTTTCATTTTCTTTTAACATTTATTTTTGAGCCTCGATATATATATATATATATATATATATATATATATATATATTTGTACTTTCTTTTTCTCTTGTCATTGTTATTTCTTTTTCACCACTACTTTATTTTATTCCTTTTCCAAATGGTGGTGCCAAAAACAAGATAGAGAGATGAATCATTTGTTTGTTTGTTTGTTTTTTTTCCATAGCTTTAGGATTAAGAGTGACATCACATGACAATTTAGGTTGTATCAATGTATTCCATATATTTGATTGGAAAGTCAAGTCAAACAAATTGAGATTGGATTGTATTTTGGGTAGATTTTAAGGTGGACCACCTTCATGTATGAGAATATTGATACATGAATGGGAACATGGATTATAATGATGAAATCAAGATGACTTGCAAGTAAATAAAATTTCACTATATTGCTTAACTTTGATATTCTATTTGGAGCAATAATTTACTATACTATATGGTGATAAATCTACTATGTCATGCTTAGTTTCATCATATCATATGGTTGCGTAAACTCATGTCATGGCAACCCTTAAACATGTCCTTAAACCATGTTATTCCTTGACATTGACAATGTTATTCATACTATGAATTTGATATATGTGGCAATTTTGTTTTTGCAAAAAAATTAAAAATTAATTTTTTTCTTAAAAAATTAAAACAAATAACATATTGACATGTGACACCGTTAATAACAGCGTTAGTCATTTTTTTCTGAAAGAGACCTAATCGAAACATTCTTTAAAAAATTGGGATGTAATTGACACTGTTTTAGGAGTGGTACCAGATTGATACACCTATATCAAAGTAGGTACCAACTGAGTAATTAAATCTTACTATTACCATCTCAAGGAAGAAATTCATATTTTAAACATAATATAATACAAGATCTCTTTTTTTCATTAATTTATTTTTAACTTTGTTTGTTGTGAGTTCCTTTAATTGTTTATAATTTTCTATTTTAACTAATGGAAAATTACTTATCAAATTGTGGCTCTAATCCAAAATAAATCATTATATATATATATATATATATATATATATATATATATATATATATATATAATATGATCCTTTTAGGTTAAGTATATACGTAAAAGAAATAGATAATCGATCAATAACAATAAATACATGATTTTGAAAAAAATAAATGCATTGCACTTAAGATATGATCCACAACATCATGAAGAATAAGTGAGATTATATGAATGGGCGAGTGTGATTAAGGTTGTGACATGATCTAATTAAAATCACCTCAACCAATTTATATTGGTGAACATGTGATAGACAAGAATAAGAAGGAAAAACATGATTAACATAATGAAATAAATTTTGTCAAAACTTGGGAAATTGAACTTGTTCACCACATTTACCCTTTGGAAGCAAAGGGCACTCAATAAAATCTGACCCAGAAGTGTCCACACACATGTAAACTTGGTAGAGTTGACTGTTATGAGCTGAATCTCTGTTACACTCTATTCCAGGGGTAAACCCAGTGCCCTCTTTTATAGCATTTATTATGCTATTTAGAGTGTAAAATTCATCATCTGGTTGAATCCCTGAAATTCATTCATTGCTATTAGAATTGTTTGAAGTAATTATAAAAAAGTTTGAAGTAATTAAATATTAGAATTGTAATGTGATTTAATTCAGTTTATCTTTTACTATTTAGTTGGGTTGAACTACTTTTAAAGTTCAATTTAATTTTAAAATAACTTTAAAATGTAATTTGTGCAAGTCCAATAATTAAAACTTTAAACAACATAGAAAGGAAAATGAAAAACATGTACCTGCATTGTTGAGGACCTTAAGGAGGTTTAGTTTTTTCTTGAGTTTGAGAGTTGCTTCAAAGTACTCGGTTTGATCAAGCTCAGATTGTGCACACGTGCCATGTTTTTCCCATTCGTGTGACCAGAACCTCATGCCATTGCTACTTGGGCAACTCAGAGATGGCCACTCCTTCTCCATGCTGCTTATAAGCTCTGAGATCTGCATCAATATATATATCATTAATGAGTTTTTAGTTCACAAATATTCACTAATATCATAATTTATAATTTTAGTAATTTTTTTTATGATCAAACTTTGTACGAAGTACCTGAGATTTATCAAAGACACTGTCAGGGTCACAGTTTGAGGGCCATGAGCCATCATTGTAGTTAGGCCAAAGTCCATGAATGCTGAAATCTGCAGAAGGTTTCCCAGTCTTAGGATAACAGCAGCTCTGCCTTGTGTCACAGTATGCTCCTGGCCACTGCATAGAACCATAATACATAAAATGTGAACATTATGTTTTTTTTTTTCCTAAAATTAAAATTTGTTTCTGTCTCAAATCTTGATATATTTTGCTCTTCAAATTTTAAAAATAATAGATATAATTATTGAAAGTACACTTTTTTTAATATGTTATCAGAGTCATTATTTAAAAAACCTATCCTAGTAAGATTTTTTGGACATTTTATCTCATCTATTATCGGACCGCTAACAGACCACCCATTTCTAGATCTCATACGAGATGTATATAGCTCAACGTGTGAGCATGTGTTGTATGTCTCACATCGATTAGAGATAAAACAATTTCATAGTATATAAGTGAAGTGCAAACCTCATTTCATAATTCGATTTTGTGAGATTGAGTTAGGTTTAAAGTTATTACTACCGATAGTCCTTCTAATCTAATTACATAAAATTTTTTTGATATAATAAACTCCATTTCAGGTTGACGACCGAATTTTAATTTTGCGTATAGATTTAAGAATTAAAAACATGTTTAACCTGATTCAAAACATATTTATAAATGAAAGTTAAACAAAACACATTACATTGCAGAACTCACGACTTACCTGCTGAACAAAGTAGAAGAAATCAAAGTCCTGAGAAAGGCATGCAACTGATAGACATTGCAGTATCAGAAGTTTGGATATAATACAAAAGTTGAGTTTCATCTTTGATGCCTGCTTCCTCTCAAATAATTGAGTTTTTGGCACTTCACAAGCAAACACACAATGAAAGATAATTAACAAAGTAATGTTTTTATAGGCCAGAAACTATTACATGCTTGCAATAAAATGATGCTCAAGCTTACAAGGCATGTTATGGAGAATATGCGAATCATATCACACTCTTTGTCTGTAACTTCACGTACTTGTATCCAATGTGTACACCAAAACGTGCCCTCTAAGCTGTCATTAGCTAATCAACCAATTAACTAACTAACGTGTATCCAATACTATTTCACTTTTTATAGCTACCAATACCAATAAGTTATCATATTTATTGACAAACCTCCAAACCTAATAAATATTTGATAATTCACTCTGAACAATATTCGTTAATTTATTTTTATATCTAATATTTCATTATTTATTTCTGAAATTTCCAGATGTTTTTTTAGTTTTTATCATCTTAATATGAAGTGTTGTACCTAATTTGTATTTATATTATTATGTTAGAAATAGATTTTAAGTTTAATTCAATCTCTTACAAAATTTGGTTTGTAAGATGAGATTTATATCCTACTTATATAGTATAAAATTATCTTATCTCTAATCAATGTAGAACTTCCAACGATCTATACAAACATATCCATAAATTCCGTTTACTTTTTTCTGCCTATACACGGCAAATAAGTCCCTGTGACAATAATTTATTATATGTGGAAGAAACATGTTTGAAAGTTTAGCTGCAAATTTAAACTAAGAAGATTTGAATTATGGATGTGAATTTTAACGTTGTGGTTGGTTGCAATGTTAACGACGTAAAGTCAAGTTCAAAAGCTTTGTCCATTGGGTGATCTTGCTTGCAAGTAAGTCAATTTTGGCTTATTGATTGCGATCTTAGCAACAGAAATATACCAACTAGCACAATCCATTTCCCATTGCAATTTCTTCTAATAGTTCCTATCACTTACAACTTCTTCTTTTCAATTATTATTTCCTTGTTCAAGCGATTTTAGATTAAATTTTCTTTTGTTAGATTTAATAATATCACATAATTTAAAATTAAGATTAAAAATAATTTAAATATATATCTTCCTTTTTTACTTCTTTAAACATAAAATTATTCTTTTAAATTTATTTTAAAGATGAAAATGTGATAGTACTTTCGAATTCCGGAACAGACAATAACTGAAATATGGTAATAAAACTAAAAAAAGCTTGGAGTAAAAACATATTTTAAACATTTTTCTTTTCAATTCTTATATTTCAGATAAAAAAAGCTTCAAAGTTTTGACCTTTATCAAATTTAGATGAGAGACTAAAAAGTTTAGAGATAAAAAAAATGGTAAACCCAATCTTAAATTATATGCTTTCATACGTAGACATTAATAAAATTTAGAGATAAAAATTTAGTTTATTTGAAGGACTTTGACGTGTTCCAATTGAATGCTTCTTTGTTCGTATGCCAGGTAACAGTGTGGATCCAGATCTAGAACTTCTGAGACAATGCAACAAAATTTGTTTTCAACTTTAGTTATAAATAAACTAATGATAAAAAAAAAAAACAATCACCTTAAACAACATTTTTTACCTAAATAAATATTACTACTCACTTTTATCCAAAATGGAGGAAAAAAAAAACTCATATATATTATACTAGACTTAAATATAAGAAAATGTTTACTAAGTAAATGTATTTGACGTGATTATTTAAAAAAAAAATCCTTATCTTTAAATCCATAATAGATCTAATGAATGTGAGTAAAGATAGTTAAAAAAAATTGTATTTTTATATCAAATTATTAACTTATTTAACATTTTCTTAATTAGCACTAAAAAATACTCTTAAATAATAAAATTGGTAATGACCAATTTAGACAATAATTTATAAAATAAAAAATAATCGATTACTAAAATAAATACTATTATGAATAAAAAATTATAATTAATCATTAAATCAATCATTAATTAATTACAAACTAATTTAGAAATTAATTCCTATGATAGTTGAAGTTTACAATTTATAAATTAATTACTTTGATAATCAAAGTCTTAGTGGTTATATTTTAGAAATCAATTATAATTTTTTATTCATAATATTAATTATTTTAATAACAAATAATTTTATAATTTATAAATTGATATCTAAATTGATTAGTACAGTTACTAATACTTTTTTGTCAATAAAATTTATTATTAATGGAAAATTTTCTTGTGAAAACATATTTAATTAATATAAAATTAGATATTTTACTTAATTTTAAATGAAGATACAATTACATTAGTCTATTTCAAGAAAAGAAAAACAATTAGTTACATTTGATTTGATATTTTAAAAATTTTAATTCTTGATAAAGAAATAATTAACGTGAATGCATATTGGATTAAAATAACACTATATTTAGTTACGTGCATCTAAGTTACTTAAAACTTTTACAAAAACTTAATTAAAATTAAAAATGACCAAGCACAATTATTTTTGTGAATATGTTCACTTTTATCCTCAGCTTTTAAACTACATGCTCATCTTACATGAATGTGAATTTTAAACAAACAAAAAATATCAGAGGTGATTAATATATTACACTTCAGTTGAATTTATTAAAGAAAAGTGTCTTTTAAACCAGTATCTGAAAAGATAAAAATCTCCAATTCTTAGGACTTATTCCCACAGATTCTCACCTGCATATTGAAAACAGAAGTTGCAGAACTGTTGGCTATAATTGTATACACCATTTCATTGAACAAAGCACTTTCATAAGAAAATGAGAACATTTATTGAAATATATGGTAGATTAAGTTACAGAGTAGAAAGATTTTCTATAAACTTGTACTCATTCTTAGAACCTAAAAAGATGGGAACTCAATGTCTGAGCCACATTTTCCTCTAGGGAATACAGAACACTCAATGAAATCTGAACCAGAACTGTTGACACATAAGTAAACTTGGTATAGCTGGCTGTTCCCAGATGAGTCCACATTGCACTCAATGAATGGAGTGTACCCAATTGCATCCTTTATAGCCCCTTTTATGCTGCTCAAACTGTACGATTCTCCATTTGGTTCAATTCCTGACAACACAAAGTGCAGAAGAAATAGGAGATTCAGTGTCAATAAATCATCTACAAGCTTATATAAAATTCTTGATACTACATTCAAATCAATTTAATGATTCATGAGGTAGTTTATAAAAGATATCAGATACCACTTTCAATCTAAAATTGAGACACTGAATATAGGATTAACTGTGTATTGTCTAGTGTGTATTGTCTAGTGTTAAATATGTTCTTAGTTCTTAAACTTATATACGAAATCAAAATTTGATTTTCTTTTAAAATTTGATATATTTTAGTTTCAAAACTTTAAAAATTAATAAATATAATTTCGGTTTGACATTTAAGCTAGAACGTGTCAAATCAGTGCAAACAACTTAAATGTCATCTTAAAATGCATTTGACCCGTCAAAAAAATGCGTTTAACATGTCAAAAAAATTTAATATAGATGGATTAGAATAACTATATCCATTTGTTTTTAATGTTTGAGGACCAAAATGTATAAGTTTAAAATAGAAACGAATTTCATCGTATAAAACCATACTTAACCCTATTATTTAATTATTTAGTTTACTCATTTTTACTTGATCTAATACTTTTAACCGCTGTTGGAAATAATGAGTCAAAGTTTCGTATCAATAAAAAAAAATAAAGTTAAACACTATATATGAAAGACTCACAAATCCATTGTTGTAAAGTTTTGGGTTAAAAGTGGTGTTAAATGCATTGTGTATATTAGACTAATGTTATATATATAGAACCATAGTTTCCAAAATGTGAAAAATATATCCATTATTAACTCAGCTTGAATTTCTAACACAGAAGAAGATGTGCTATTTATTGAAAAGATTGTAACGAAGAACCCTAAACATGTACCTGCAGATGTAAGAGCTTGGAGGAGGTTGGCTTTTTTTCTGAGGCTGAGAGCTGCTTCAAAATAGTCATGTTGTTTGAGGACTGATTCTGAACAAGTTCCATGTTTGCTCCATTCATGGCTCCAGAATGTCATTCCATCCCCACTTGGACATGCAAGTGTGGGCCAATTGCTTTGCAAACTACTTGTCAGATCAGATATCTGTCATCATAGTCAAGACAAAATTACTGCCAAATTAACCATCATGCAAACAGAACACTGTTCACGAATAAAATATATTCAGATTCTGATTTCAGAGTTAGAACAAGTCTTTTCTTTATTTCAGTTAGAAAATATTCCATCACAACACGTTCAAATGACATAGGTTTCTAACAATAGTACAACACACTATGTTCTTAAGAATATATTTGTTATCTGGTGGGTTCCACCGAAGAATACTAAAGAAAAAACAGACTGGTTTATCTGGTGAGCGATAAGCATAACTTTTCCATAGCTTGGTATAAAAGGAACATCAGAAAACTGAAATTTACTTTCATATAAAAACTTGTGTTGAAGAGCCAGTTACAAGGTTTCAAAACGTGATTCTGAGCACAATGTAAAAGCTTTTGGAAGTTTTCAGTTATATTTCCATCAAAACTACAGCTGCATGGTTCAGTTTTTTTAAAGTTTCTTGTGATATTAAACATTATGATAATATAACAACTAGAATTTAGCAACATATGATTGCACAACATAAAGTTGAACACGTTTGTGCTGTGAAGGATAAAAGGCAAAACACCTTTTATGGCTTTTGAAATTGGATACAATAATTGTGTGCCAAAAGCCCTTTTGAGTCAAATGGAAGATACAGAAGAGGAGACAGGAAAACAGTCCTTACAGCAACTTGCATGATATATTATGACAAGAGAAAACTTAGATAACATCATATGTTTTTATGTTATTTATAAATCAGAATAAAATCTTACATCAATAGTCTTATATTACTTAGAAGTCGAAATCAAGATAAAATACGGTTTAATTAAGACTATTTGACGTAATAGAAACACGAGACCCGATTGATGTCTAAGGGGAATGACATTAAAAAATTATGAGATATGATATGATAATGAAGCACCTGAGAAGGGTTGAAAGGGTTGTTAGGATCACAATTAGAAGGGTATGAGCCATCATTGTAATTAGGCCACAGACCATGAATTCCAAAATCTGCATCAGGTTTTCCACTTGTGGGGTAGCAACATTTCTTCTGTGTGTCACAGTATGATCCAGGCCACTGAAAAACCAAAACTTGAAACAATGATTCATTAAAAGTTCCTTGTAATGCATCAATGCATGATCTTTCAATGAAATTTTACATTACCTGTTGAACAAAGTAGAAGAAATCAAAATCCTGTGAAGCACAGAAAAGGGACACATAGTGCAGCAGCAGCAGAAGCTTGACCAAAATGGAATTTTTAGACTCCATTTTCACGTTCTTAGGATTGGTGTGATTTTTTATGGCTTTGATTTTGAGTGAATGCTACAACTATGGATTGGTATATCAAAGATTGATGAAAATGAAAGGTAAGATGAAACCCAAATGCAGAGTATCAGAACGTTACATATATATATATATATATA
>Ga0214543_1003478_pt1 | contig 30519 bp, 19 predicted proteins | sample CNSS2metaG_FD_160094 | JGI IMG/M metagenome (GOLD analysis project Ga0214543, IMG submission 160094) | Root nodule microbial communities from cowpea collected in UCLA plant growth center, Los Angeles, California, USA - CNSS2 | ecosystem: Host-associated > Plants > Roots > Nodule | place: USA... | reverse complement strand
ATGGCTAAATTTGGTCAGAAACAGTGTAAATAGATATGTTGTGGGAATTTTTATTGTTAAAGAGTTAGAGGAGTGAAACAGATTAAGGTCACTTTAATGGCCAGATATTTCACTCCAACATTCAGTCCATGCCTTAAATTGCAGGGTACAACAGTCCTAGATATGAACATAGTCAAAGTTCACACCTGACACCATTTCAGTTTTAAAGGTGGAAAGAGAGTCACAGTGTTGATTGAGAATTTTCGCAGTTAGTTCAAAAATATATCATTGGTTTCAAATTCTAGTGGTTCAAAGAAAATTTTGGTAATTAGTTCAAATTATACGTGTAGTTTCGAATAGAACTAAATTGAAATAGAATTTTATCAACACATAAAAATGTTAAAATCTTCAACCGAATTTAAAAATCTGCAACCACACTAAACTAAACCAAGGTAATTTTATTTAATTATCAATAGGTTATGATGTACGGATAAGATATGTGTATTGAATACGACACATATTCGATACGCATACGTTTATTATAAAAAAAAAAAAATATGATATATATATATATATATATATATATATATATATATATATATATATATTAAAAAGTCTACAATAATTTTTAAAAACATGATAAATATATAATTGTTATTATGTGTATCCCCAATCAGCACTCATGATGAATTGGGCCTCAATCAGCGCTATAAGGAATTGGGCCTTGCTGTAGGATCCAATCTTTCTAAAACAGTTCCTTAATGTTTTCCTATATGTGTTTTATAGTCTCTGCTTTTGTAAATAGAAAAACACTTTTTCTCTTTCGCAATAATATTAGTTTCTTTTGTCTCTTAGTGCGTCTTGCTTTCTCTCTTTCGTCTCTCCATGTGCACCAATATTCACCACTTTCGCTTGACAATTTCTCCTATGCTAATGAGAATCAGGTTTCTTAAGATGGTATCAGAGCTTTTCTTTTGAAGAGCTCTGTTGTGCATCACTCTATTTTCCCTTTTCTTTCTCTTTCGTTCTTTCTTCGTTTCTTTTTAGGGTTTCTTGTCCCTATTTTCTTTCTTTGATGGTCGCGGAGAATGATTCCAAAACTCTTGTTGTTGCTAACGATTTCAATGCCTCGCATAGTTTTCTTTACTTGCATCCCAGCGAAAATCCAGCAATTTCTCTCGTATCACCCGTTCTCGAATCACACAACTATCACTCATGGAGTAAATCATTTGCCATTGCCCTTAATGCAGAGAACAAGATGGAGTTCATTGATGGGACTGCTCCGGCCGACAAAGACAGATCCGACCTATCAGGCTTGGAGAAGGTGTAATAACATGGTGGTATCTTGGTTGACTCACTTTGTTTCACCCTCGATCAGACAAAGCATATTGTGGATGGACAAGTTTGAAGAGATATGGAAAGACCTAAAATCCAGGTTCTTTCAAGGAAATTTACTTGGTATTTCAGAATTACAACTTGAAGCATCCTCTCTTAAGCAAGGAAATTTATCGGTTACTAAGTATTTCAAAAAGATTCGTGTTATTTAGGATGAACTTGACAATTTTCGTCTAGATTTGGTTTGTAGTGGCCCTGTTAAATGTGTTTGTGATCTCTTCAGTTCTTTTCATTAGAGGAAGATCGAAGACCATGCTATGCAGTTCTTGAGGGGTATGAATGAACAATACAACAACGTTACTTCCCACGTTCTGATGATGGATCCAATCCCTCCCATCTCAAAGATCTTTTCTTACGTGGTTTAGCATGAAAGGCAGATTGGCGGAAACAATTCTCTGAGTGGAAATGAGGTCAAAATCAACAACACCAACGTTACTTGTAGTTATTGTAAAAGCGATGGTCACACTGAGTCAGTGTGCTATAGAAAACATGGCTTTCCCAGGAACAGTACTAACAAGAATGCCAAAAGTGTAAAAAAGATTTGCTCCTTTTGTGGTCGGAATGGTCATACTGTTGATAATTGCTATAAGAAGCATGGCTTCCCACCTGGCTACAAGATAGACAACAGAGAAACCACCGTGAATAATGTTAATACTACTCAAGAAACAAAGAGGCTAATGGTAATCATCTCAACAACAATACCAGGCTTTGATGAGTCTCCTGAAATAGGCTAATGGTAATGGCAGTGAGAATGTCTCTACCAATTAGGTTGGTTCCATTATATCCTGCATCATAGACAAAGGTAAAAATGACGTCTCTTTGATTACTTTCAATTCACATAATAACTGGATTATAGATTCGGGTGCCACAGATCACATATGTTGCTCTCTATCCAACTTAGTTTTCTTTAAAGAAATATCACCTATAAGTGTCAATTTACTTGATGGAAGTAAGGTTCAAGCCACCCATTCGGGTACCGCAAGAATTTTTGAAGACTTGTTCATACAAAATGTTCTCTTTGTTCCTAACTTTTCATATAATCTAATATCTATTTCCAAGCTTATGTCACATTCGAATTCCACCATTATTTTTCCACTAATGAGTGTCTTATCCAGGACAAGATATCCACCAAGAAGATTGGTACAACTAGCCTTCAATCAGGGTTATATGTGATAAATTATGGTGCTTAAGCTAAAAGGGATTCTTCTATGCAGATCTGTAACAACACTATGAAAGATAATGTTTGGCACATGCATCGTGGCCATCCTTCATATAAAAGGATGGAAGTTCTCAATAAAAGGTTCCCTTATGTAACTCTTGCTACCAATTCTAATTGTGATGTGTGTCACTTATCTAAGCAATGAAAGTTGCCTTTTTCGAATAGTACATCTTATGCCAATTCTGTTTTTGATTTGACACATGTGGATATTTGGGGACCCTGTACTGTTACTTCCATGACAATTTCTCCACTACTAATGAGAATTGGGTTTCTTAAGATATATATATATATATATATATATATATATATATATATATATATATATATTGAAAAGTCTACAATAATTCTTAAAAACATGATAAATATATAATTGTTATTGTATGTATCCAAATTAAAGTTTTATGTATTATAGTTGTTAACATAAAAAATAATAAATTGTTGTCATCATAAAAGTACATACTGCTTTGTTAATTAGATACTTCATTGATAAGTATCAATAAAGTATCATAAAGTATAGACACGGATACATGTCAAACATGGATATGTCAACGAAATTGAAGTATTGGTGCAATATAGGCTAGGTTACTGTTTTCAATTAAAAATGTATACAATTTTTTAATTGAACCCTATAATAATGATATCAAGTTTATTACTTACAGTAGAATATTCATTCAAATAGCATATTTTAAAATATAACATCAAATTACATTGTGAGACAAAGATAAACAGAAACATTAATATATTTTATTAATGTAGATGAAAACTATTTCTAATCGGTCCACATATTTAAGCAAAACATGTTTTTCAACATGATTTTTTACTCAAATTTAATATTTTTAATTATAAATATCCACAACATATAATTTTTTGTAATATGAATAGTTTGAGGAACAAGAAAATGATATTTTAGAATTGATAGTGGTTTAAAAACAATGGACTCAGTTATTTTAATATTAAATTATATGAATAGGAACTTTTGTAAACGAATTTCATTATTTTAACAATTTCTATAAATCATTTTTCTAGAGTTCTCTGACTTCTCTCTAGGAGTTCTCAACCTCCATTGGTCTGATTGAAGATTTGAGACCGTAGGACTGATACTTGCGACGAGCTCTTTAATTTCGACTGATCAATTTTTTTTATCGAGTAAGTCGTTGTTTTCCCCTTTTTGCATGACCAGTCTGTTTTTGTCTTGTGTGTGGGCTTTTCTTGTTTACATGTGCTCTTTGAATCATCAATATGACTCTTTATTAATCAATGGTCCTTATGGTAGGTCATGATCATTCTTGTTATGTTCCTATGTGTAGATAGAAGATCTTGTGAAGTGGAAGTGGAAGGTGTTTTAGATTATTAGAGTTGTTAAGGACTATTTTCATAGATAAGGGAAGCTAGTTATTTATGAAATAATTCTTTTTTTTAGTAATTAGAGTAAAACTGTGGTTTGAATCTTTGAATGGAATATATGTGTAGAATTTGATTGATTTAATCAATTGTATGGTTTGTGTATGGCAGACTTATTTTATCATATGAAATGTAAAGATAAGAGAATGATTGTTTGGATGTTTATCTCAAGAATTGATGAGTTTGACTTATTTGATTTGCAAGTGATATATATTTGACTTGTAGTATTGTGTTCATTTTAAATGATGAAGAAAAAGGGAAACACCATTTAGAAGTTAAAAGAGCGGATTGGTCAATTCATTTGAGTTGTGATATGGCCTTGTGTCAATTGGTATTGAAGATTTTAAGGTGCAGATAGAATTGGTTATTTTTGTATGCCAAATTTGTTTTTCATTGAGACCTTTAAATCCTGTTATTTGATACTTCTTGGGCAAATATATTTCTAAAACAAGGCTAATTGATAGTTCTACATGGGAAATAACTCAAGAAGCTTTAAACTACTCAATTTAAAACTCAAAAGAAAGAATTATGAGTCCAGATGCAGCGTCAGGTGCCATCGTAGTGCTGTCGAGCACTAGTTGGACATTGTCATTGACTTGGCTAGCATTGGGCGTTACTTTAGGGCCGTCGGGTGTCACCATGTTTTCAACTTTAAGCAGTCTTGGGAAAATTGTGATTCTTGCTTCGTTAACCATCAGATCAAGCTAAAAGTTTGATAATAGATCCTCGGCACTTGAATTGTTACTTTGACTGGTGGGATCTTTGGGTTGAGGTCTGTAGTTAGAAAAGTTAGTCTCTTCTGTTTGTCCTATTTTTAGGTTTCTCTTTTGTGAAAAACACTTTTTATTTATGATTTTGGTTTGATCTTGGAATAAAACAAGATATATGGTTGTTTATAGAATTGTTGATAAATCCATTGATGAATATGCATGTTATGGAAATATATAATGGATATGAGGATGTATGGAAATATATAATGATTGTAATTGATCACGAACATGATATTACTCAGTATGGATGATTGTTGGGAAAAATCCCCAAGAATTACTTCATTAATAGAGAAACAAAATAAACACATAGACAACTCTCTCATGCCTTTTAACCCCGAGTATACCCACACTCTCCAAAGCAATAATTTAACCCAAACCTCACAACACTCTTATTAAAGAGTATAAGAAACAAGAATAAGAATAGTCAACTATAAGCTTGGAATTTCTTTGACTCGAGATAAGGAACATCATGGACTTAGAACCCATTATATAGTCACTAACACCCACCCCCTTGGTTATCCTAGGCGATGTGAGACTTTTCAAGACGTGTTATTTTCATGAGCCCAACATTTGGCAAAAATCCAAGAGTCTAGTGAGTAGATTCTCCAGTTGCATATGTGTTTGGCGTAATTTCAGGGGTCTCGTGAGTAGATTCTTTGGTGGTGTATGTGTTTGGCATAATTACAAGGGTCTCGTGAGTAGATTATTCTAGTGGCATATGTGTTTGGCGTTATTCCAGGGGTCTCGTGAGTAGATTTCTAGAGGGATATGTGTTTGGCATAGTTCCAAGGGTCTCGTGAGTATATTCTATGATGGTGTTCCTTTAGTGAATCCAATGTCAATGTTTGTATCTTGATAATTGAGTCTTTTATATTTTTCTCTTGTAAATTGTATGTGTTGATGAATTATTGATAACATCTTATAACATGAATTATATGTTCTATATATGATACTCTTTTTTTTTTGTAAATTAGCTTACCATTTGTTATGTTTTGTGTTCTTCTTTTGCAATTGATCACCTTATTGGTGTGAGCAAATGAAGATGCAGGTGATAAAGACACACCTCTTGTAGATGAGGAACCAACTATCTGGGCCACTTGAACACTATTAGATCATGTTAGGTATAGTCTTGTAATATAATTATATTATAATAGCTTGAATGTACATGTCTTATATTATTATAGTATTATTTGTTGGATGACTGATATAAGATATATATTGGATAAACTCTTTTTTAAATATTTATAATGAAATGTTTTATTTCAATATATAATATCATACTACTAAATGTGATGTTACAAATAGTATGAAAAAAATTATAAATAAATAAATAAGTAAACAAAAGGAGTATAGAGAGAATAAATAGAGAGAATAAAAAGTTATAGAAAAATGAAAGAATTATAGATATCATAGAGTAAAATAAACTAAGAAAATAAGAAAGAGTTATAGATAGAAGAAAGAGAAGAGATAGAAGTGAAGAGGAACATGCTCATTTTCATATAATCATACCATAGTATGTGTATACAAGGTTTTCTAGGTATTTAAGCTAGTTAAGAATTTTGCTTTATTTACATAAAAAGAAAACTTACCTGAAGTGTCAGACTATTTCATTTGTCAAGGTACCCATTGTTAATTATTTAGTGGTATGAGAATAATCCAAGTTTCACATTCGTATAACTTTTCATGAAATGGAAATATTTAATATAATTTAAAAAAAACATTATCATACAACTTTTAATGTTTTTATGAATTATTAATTGTATAGATAAATATTATTTAACAGTCTTAAATTTATTAATTAATATTTTGTTTAATCATATTTATTATAATTTATTCTTATTTTATTCTTTTTTATTTATAAATATTAGCTATGAGAAGAAAAAAAAAACCCTTGACATAAAACATAAAACTACTTTCAGTATTATGTTCTATATTGTCTTCTGGAACAATGGTGTTCATAACATTAATATATTAGCATAAACATGATTTAGAAGTCGATGATAAAGTATCAATTAATATAATAAAAAAGAACAACTTAAATATAAAAGACAATAAGTCAATTTTAGTAAGTCAAAATTCTATTTGATATTGCTTATATAAAAAGAAATCACAAGTAAATTTCTTTTACATAAATAAAAGTAACTTAAATATATCCATAACATAATTTTATCTCTGAATTTTGTATAACAATGAGTAAACTAAAATAGCAAAGGTTTTTCTCTCTAAAAATGTTAGGGAAATATTAATTAAAATAAATAATAATAATTATAAGAAAAATACAAAGATATAAAAAATAGAATATTCAACAATTCCAACAAATAATAATAATATAGGACAAAGATATAAATTATATAAATGAAGAAAGGGTAGAAATAGCCTAGGTTGACACACATATAACGTTAGAAAAACACCTCAACTGCACAAGGCTAGACACAATATTATGCGCTCCTCTCCCAAAATACAACAACCCGTTAGATCGATCAAGTGCAGCGATGAATCTCCACACCTTTTGAACACCAATGTCTTAAAAGACAATACAAAGCATAAGATTGAAAACACTTCTTGTGAGTTGATGTGTTTGTTGTGTATTTTCCCTATGCACCAAAGTGGTATTTATAGGTAAAAAAGGAAGACATAGAAATCAATTGTCACCAATATGATTTAAAAAATAATAATTTGCAATCAATTTAAAAAACCACTTACCAATAAATAGCATTTACCCATAAAATCAATAGTCTATAAAAGCGTGAGTAACAATAGGATTTTTATTTTAATTATTTATTTTTTAAATTATATTAATTATTTCCAACAACCCCCCACATAATTTAAAAAATTAAAACAAAATAAAAATATATTATCTTTTAAAACAAAATATGTAGTTCAGCGTAAGGAACCCTGAAGGGTTTGAGCCTTACACCTAGTACTTATAAACTTCCACCCGAGAAAATGCACTGACTAAATTCTCTTGAGCTACATCCCCTTTAGACCGAGTTTTAGTAAATAACGCATATAATATTGGTGTTCATTTTAGGTTATAATAAGTGGGTTCACGTTACGACCTTGTGCATGTATTTTGTTCCATGAGTGTCACTTTTAGACTTGCCTATGTTACATAATGGCGGCCCCACCATCACACTCACTAGGTAAACCCTCAAAGGGTGGTTTGTGACACACACATCTACAATAATTTCTTACAAAATAGTAATAGAGGCCTAGTTGTAGGGTTTGGAATTCCCTTTATTTTTTCACATCTCAGGACAACAAATATACAATCAATATATAAGGATATTCAATCCTAGAATTACGTTCCCCTATTAATCTAATGAGTTTTTTATGACTAATTTACAGGAAACATATTATTGACAAATCCTAAATATAGAAAAGATTTATATGATTGACAATCAATCAATAATAATTTAACACTCCTCCTCAAGTTGGTGCAAAGATGTCACGCATGCCCAACTTGACTAGAAATGTAGAAAACACTCAACTTGAGATAGGTTTGGTGAGAATATCAGCCAATTGGTCCTCAGATCAAATTTTAGGCAATTGCAAAATGTCCTCGTCCAGCATGAAAAATTTGTCCACCTCAACGTGTTTTGTACAATCATGTTGAACATGATTATGATCAATATCATAAGCTATATTGTTGTCACAATACAATCGAATTGGTTGTCTAGATGGATATCCCAAACCTTGCAAAAGATTCCTTAACTATAATGCTTCACAAGAGCTAGTGCCATACCTCTAAATTCAGCTTCTGCACTTGAGCGAGCAACAACATTTTGTTTCTTGCTTCTCCATGTAACAAGATTACCATATACAAAGGTGAAATATCCTAAATCATCTATTGATCTTGCCCAATCTGCATCTGTGTATGCATCTATGCTTTGATAATTTGAATTTTTTATGAATAGAATTCCCTTTCTTGGGGCAAATTTCAAATACCATAAAATTTGGATGACTGCATTCACGTGTTGCTCGTCGAAGTTATGCATGTATTGACTTATAATGCTTAATGCATAAGCAAGAACAGGCCTTGTGTGAGCTAAGTACATTAATCTTCCAACAAGTCTTTGGTATTGTCCTTTATTAACAAGTACTTGATTAGGATCTACACACAACTTTAAACCTTCCTCTACTGGTGTATCAATAGGTTGACATCTTGACATTCCAGTTTCGTGTAAAAGATCTAAGGCATATTTTCTTTGATATAGAAAGATCCACGCATTTGATCGAGACACTTCAATTCCAAGAAAATATTTAAGAGGACCTAGAACCTTCATTTCAAATTCTCCACATAAATAATCTTGTAGAGCTTTTCTTTCTTCAATATCATTTCCTGTAACCACCATGTCATCCACATATACAATGAGCACAATGATCTTACCATGTTTCTTGTTTAAAAATAAGGTGTAATATGAGTTGCTTTGACAGTAACCAAAAGCTTCATTGATTTTGTAAACCTTCTAAACCATGCTCTTGGAGATTGCTTCAGCCCATACACTGACTTCTTCAATCTGTACACCTTTTGGCTATGCTCTTTTGTATCATGTATTCGGGTGGGAGACCATGTAGATTTATTCTAATAATTCACCATGTAAAAAGGTATTCTTCACATCGAATTAGTGCAATGGCAAATCTAAGTTTGCAGCAAAAGATAACAAAACATGATCTGTATTTATCTTAGCTACTGACCCAAATGTCTATGTGTAGTCAATCCTGTATGTTTGAGTGTACTCTTTTTCCACCAACCTAGCTTTATAACATTCAATTGTACCGTCTACTATGTACTTCACAGTGTAAATCCATGGACACCCAATTGGTTTCTTTCCTGTTGGACAATTAACAAGTTCCCACATTTTATATTCCCGTAAGGATTTCATCTCTTCATCTATTGCAACTTTCCACTTTGGATCAACTAAGGCTTCTTGTACATTATTAGGAATAACCACAATAGATAATTGATTTACAAATTATTGATTTGATTCTGGTAAATGATGGGTTGACACATACATACTCATGGATATTTAGTTTTATTAGGTAAAATAGGTTCATATGTGGGTTTAGGATTACCTCTAGTTTGACACTCTGACAATTGTTTTATATTTTGTTCAACATCTAGAGTAGGATCATTTTTAGCAAATGATTAGTTTGGTATATCAGTAAGGGAATCAGATTCAAATACCTCAAATAGGGGTGAAAGCGAATTCACAACTTCTATGTCTGTCACTTCTTCAATTTTGTTGTGTTCATTGACATTCTTATTCAAGCTTATACCACTTGTATTTGAGTTGTTGGCTTCTTGATTGCCAATTTCAAAGGAATCTTTCACATAATTATCATATTCATAATATAGAGTCTGAATTTCTTAATGACATTCTCCTGAAAATTCAACCTTAGAGGAAAAATACATTGTATCTTCATGAAAAACCACATCTAGAGTTATTATCATTTTCTTACTTGGGGGATGATAACATCAATAACCTTTTTTATGCATGACATAGCCAATAAATACACACCGCAATGCTCTAGGGGCTAGCTTGTTCCGTTGATATGCATGAAGGTGTACAAATAATGCTACACAACCAAAAATGCGAGGAGGTAAATTCAGAACAACAAATGCATCTATTGCTTCAATAAGGGTGTGTAATGGTGTTTGAAAGTTATTTGAGCTAGAAGGAACCTGGTTGATTAAATATGCAGCCAAGGTAAGTGCTTCTCCCCAGTATTATATATGCATATTAGCTTGTATTAAAGAAGCTCCAACAATCTCCAATAAGTGATGACTTTTTCGCTCTGCAACCCCATTTTGTTGAGGTGTATTGGGATAAGAAGTTTGATGAATTATCCCATGTGTTTCAAGATATTGAAGAAAATCAATACTTTGATATTCTCCACCATTGTCCCTATGAAGAACCTGAATTTGTGCATTGTATTGCATTTAAATCATGTTATGAAACTTTTGGAATAATAATTTTACTTCAATTTTGGATTTCATCAAGCATACCCATGCCATTCTAGTATAATCATCTATGAAAGTAACAAACCATCATGATCCACCCAAAGTTAGAACTTTGGATGAACCCCAAACATCTAAGTGTATGAGCATAAACGTGATTTTACTTTTATTCAATGTCAATGGAAATGAAACATGATGACCTTTTGCTAGTTCACAAACATCACAGCGGAAGCTAGAAATATCACATTGAGTAAATAAACTAGGAAATAATTTCTTCAGATACCCAAAAGAAGCATGTCCCAAGCGTTTATTCTATAACCAAATTTTAGATTTCTTCTTCTCCTCCTCAAAATTATTTATTGTCAAAGCTTGTTGTATCTTGTTGATGCTTTTCTTTTCTAAGTCTAGGTAGTACATTTTCCCTCGCTTAATACCACAACCAATCGTATATCTAGTTTGAGTGTCCTTAAATGCACAAAATTCAGGACAAAAAATTATAACACAAAATAAAGCTGTAGTTATTTTGGAAACATATAACAGGTTATAATTTAAATCTAGAACCATTAAAACAGAGTCTAAATTCAAAGATTTAGTGAGGGTTAAAGATCCTTCACCAATAACTAGAGTTATCTTACCATTGGCAATGCAAACAAATTTTTGTGAGGACAGTTTAAGAGAAGAGACTTGTCTAGAATCAAATGTCATATGGCCAGTTGTGCCATAATCAATTATCCATGTGTTATTTAAACTATGTTCAAAAATATTTAAAGCCTTACCAATAATATTTGTAGTTGTTACCAAAGTAAAGTTGCTTTCAAAAGTTGAATTTGCAAACTTTGATTCAATAGTAGTTGCAGTTAGGCTTTTGTTGGACTTCTTTCTTGAATCACGATTATGATCCCACCATTCAAGATACCCCACAATCTCAAAACAACGATCTTTTGTATGACCATTTTGGTTGCAAAGGGTGCATTTATAAGTAGATTTATCACCCGTAGTGGTCTTAGCATGGTTTTCTTTATTTCGATGCTACCAATTTTGAGTTGATCGATTACGGGCTACCATTACTGAACTGTCAGTATTTTCATGTTCCATCTTCAAAGTTGCATGACGCAATGCCTCACGTTAAACTAAAGCATTCTTCTATGTCGGGAACGAGTTCTTTACGTAGAATTTCTCCACGAATTTGTTCAAAAATTTTATTTAATCTGGTAAGAAATATGTGTACCCTCAGGCGTTGAACAAAATCTTTCTATGTTGTTACATCATCGGGATCCTTCAAGGCCATCTTGTCACGATGGTCTAATTCATAAAATATCTAAGTCAACTCACCATAACATTTTGATAGAGACTTACCACTTTGTCTAGTAGAGAAAGCCTTCTGATTTAAGGAGAAAACTTGCAACTCATCACTTCCATCATAGAAGACTTTCGATAAAGCACTCCATATTTTGTGAGTAGTGGGTAAGCATATGTAACGCTTCATTATTTCTAGGCTCATGGACATCAACAACCAGCGCTTTACTTTTTGATTTTCGGTATACCATTTGTCATTTCCTTCATATGTCTTTGCAGGGGGCTTCATATGGCAACTAAGATACGAGGTTTTTTCCCACTCCGCAATATGCATCTCTATTAATTGTGACCACAATTAGGGTTGATTTTCCAAACATATTTTGAGAAGAAAAAAAGAGGAGTTTTGACTTTAGATTTTTTTTCAAAGGGAGGCTCCTAATATCATCTTACAAAATAATAATAGAGGTATAGTTGTAGGGTTTGAATTTCCCTTATTTTTTCATATCTTATAACAACAAATATACAATCAATATATAAGGATTTTCAATCCTAGACTTACGTTCCCCTATTAATCTATTGAGCTGTCTATGACTAATTTACAGGAAACATATTATTGACAAATCATAAATATATAAGGGATTTATATGATTAGATTTTTTTTCAAAGGGAGGCTCCTAATATCATCTTACAAAATAATAATAGAGGTATAGTTGTAGGGTTTGAATTTCCCTTATTTTTTCATATCTTATAACAACAAATATACAATCAATATATAAGGATTTTCAATCCTAGACTTACGTTCCCCTATTAATCTATTGAGCTGTTTATGACTAATTTACAGGAAACATATTATTGACAAATCATAAATATATAAGGGATTTATATGATTGACAATCAATCAATAATAATTTAACATAATTGTCATTAGGTTTATTAAGAGGTATTTTAATAAATAAGCACAATAATACACATACCTCAACCTAATTACTGTCACAATTTATACTACACTTCGCCATAAGAATTAGATATAGAATTTAATAAAATTAGTAGGTGTACTTTAGTCAAAAACAACTTCATTGTTACCCATTGAACTCCATTTCATGAGATTGCCATTCATGTGGAGATGTGTGTCCATTGTTGCAACTAATTTATGGTTTATAATTTCATTCCTCTCGATGACTCAAGTACTTATTGATGCATCAATCCTTTGGTGAGCAGATCTGCACATTTTTTTGATCTAACAAAGTCAAGAAAATTAATACCATGAGTGATAACTTTCTAATAAATTTATGTCCCACTCTCTTATACATTTTTTTGAATAAAATTTTTTCTATAAGCTTTATATATTGCAACTTGAGTTTAACAATGAAATGTAATCGGAGGTATATGTTTATTTAATAATGATAAATCATATAGATAATTAATATCTGCGTTAGCAATACTGGTATTATAACAACAATCTTCACTTCCATGGTATATCATGAAACAATATTTTTGTTTTGTAGATTTTTATGACATTGCACCTCTACATAGTGTCACCAAAATGAAAATTCAATTTGCATTAATATGTCATTCAATAATCTCAAGAAATTGCACATATTGAATGTCGTAACTAGAAGAAACACAAATAATATAATCATTAGATGAGAAAATAGTACTGAAGGTATCACAAACAAATTTAATCATAAGAATTTTTTTCTATTCTCATTAAGAGGTATATTAACCTTCATAAGACACTCCCACACTTTGAAATATTTTAATTGTGGTTCTCCTTCTTTTTTCTTTTTTTTTTCATAACTCAAGCAATTTTATCATAACATTTACAAATAATTCTATTTAGAATACATGACAAACAAAATATAAAGTTTCACCATATATATTGCTAACTTTATTATATATAAAAATAATATAATTTCAGTGTCTTTAAAAAAAATAACACAACTCAAATGTCAAACCATTTTAAGTTATATCACTAACCTTTGCTACAAAATATCTTTTAATGTCAAAACATTGTAAACCACACTCATTTTTGCCTATACACATTTATTAAATCACCAAAATTGAAAAAGTGTCCTTCGTTGCCAAGACATAAAATAAACAATAGACCCAACATATTAAAACCAAATCTACATCATATAACAGAACAATCACATGCCAATTTCTCAAAACATATTTATATAATTATACATTTGGATTCTTTATTTTCACAATTTTGCCTTAAATTAATGGAAAATGTTACTTAATGAATAAGACCACAAATTTCAAAAAAACACTAATTTCTAAATAATATATTCATCATTTTCCTTTTTAATTATTTTAACATAACTTCACTCAAAGCTAGTGACATGGTACCTTTCTGATGGGAAAACATTGGTAACACCCATAGTAAAAATAAATAATATTGACTCTAGGTTTTGGAATTAGATTGATAAATTTAAACAAAGTTTGTGAGAAAAACAATGTTTCTCCTCAATACAAAGACATACATAAAAAATTAGGCTTATGTTTTAAACACTTACCACTATTAGATCATGAACGAAATAATTTTTAAAACATAAAAGCCATAAACATGATGTCAAGTTAAAAAATTCCTTTGAATTTCATGTCATAAGTGTACTATACTAGGCATTTAGGACTAGCATGGCTAACTACCCGGTCTCATCCGCCAACTTATAGTCCTAGCATAAAAGGAATATTGGCTAACTATACAAAAAAATCATGCATACATAGCGACCTAGGCAACATACGAGCAAATGTCGTCTACTCTCAACTTATGAAATAATGGTTAAACTCCTATAATCAAATCACAAGTTTGGTATTGGACCTTAGTCAGGCCCACAAAGGCCTAAAAGAGACCTAGTAAGTCCAATGAAGGCCCAACCCATAAATAAGGTAAATTGTGATTAATGTTCTATAAGTACAGATGGACCCCAACAATTAAAGGTATGCAATTCATTAATTCCCTAGTCTGTGATTTGACTTTTAAGAGCTTCTTCTAACTTGATCATCGAAGTCTTTTGTGCAGGTAAACCCAAAAACGTTCAATCTGCCTACAAGAAAACACACCCAAATCGAAGAGTAGAGGAGTAACCATCTCAAGGAGTCGAGGATTGGGTAATATTTGATTTGTGCTCCCTGATATCTTTTTATTGTTTCCGTAAGAACAATAAGCAATCATTTCATTCATAAATCTGAAACCAAATTATTATTTTTTTCCACAGAAATATGAAGATAAACCTTTTTCTTTCACATATGCATAAATTAGTTCAAGTGCTTTCCATAACTTAATAGCAGTTTTAGTATGAAAAAAAAAAGTCATTTTATAAATGTTATCATATGAAACACTTAAAATGTCCTCATGATATAAAATATCTTTAGCATGTTAAAGTATTAATTAATATGATAAAAAAATAACAAGTTTAAATATAAAAGAAAATAAGTCAATTTTAGTGAGTCAAAATTTCATTTGATATTGCTAGTAGAAAAAAAATCAAATGAAATCACATGTAAACTTCTTATACTTAAATGAAAGTGACTTAAATATACCGATAACAAATATATTATATAATTTTATCTCTAAATTTTCCATAACAATGAATAAACCAAAATAACAAAGGTTTTTCTCTCTAAGAATGTTACGAAAATATTAATTAAAATAAATAATAGTAATTATAGGAAAAAGACATAGATATAAAAAAATAGAATATTCATCAATTTCAACAAATAAAAATAATATAGGATTAAGATATAAATGATAAAAATGAAGAAAATGGATTAAGTCACGCATAACATTATCCATAGAGAGGAACCCCCCCCCCCAATTGTAGAGGGCTAGACACAATATTATGTGCTCCTCTCCAAAATACAACAATCCGTCAGATCGATCGAATGCAGCGAAGGATCTCCAAATACTTCTTGTGAGGTTATGTGTTTGTTGTGCATTTTCCTATGCACCTGAGTGGTATTTATAGGTAGAAAAGGGAGACATAGGAATCAATTGTCATCAATTTGATTTAAACAGAAGTAGTTTGCAATCAATTTAAAAAACTGCTTACCCATAAACAATATTTACCCATAAAATCAATAGTTCATAAAAACATAAGTAATAATAGAATTTTTATTTTAATTATTTAATTTTGATTTCATGGCTTATCATCTAACTTTTCATTAAGCTAGATATATTCTAGAGCATCTTCTTATAATCTTCTTGTTTCTAGATCTTAATATTCTTCGTCAATGATGCCAGCTTTTGACACTACTTCAAGCCAGAGAAGTTATAGGTATAGGTATTTTCTCTTGGTCTCCTCTTTACTTCTTTATCTTGATTTTCTCATTGCTTCTTCTACATTGCAAGCTTCTATGGTTTATATTTTGTAGCATCCACCTTGTTCTTTGAGAAGGTTGTCTATTATTGCTTCATCTATTTTTTTTCCTTTTGTACATTAACCATTACTTATGTCTTAATAAGAAGACTTTTTCTTGATTATGATTAATTTGCAGATTAAGCTTGCTGCATATTAGAAAATTATGTTAGACACACAAATTGTCGTATTTGTTATCATCAAAATTTTGGTATCAAATGATAAGACTTAAGATATTTATAAACTTTTCTCTTATACTAGATTGACTCGTTCTTTCCTTAACCCTTATTTCTATAATTATAACACACAAAAACCTTCTTCCACAAATTGACCATAGGATCCCACATCAATGTTACTTCTTCTGGGAGATCAAAGCACATCACTATTTTTTATACTTCCTTAATCTTATATCCACTTATAATTGTTAGACCTCAAATGAAAAATTAAGCTGTTCATTTTTAAAGTTTTGTAATATTAAACTCGATCATTTTTATGACACTCAGATTAGTTTTCCAACAAGTTTTTGAAATTAACATTCTGTATTGAGTTATTCATAAGTTGATTAGAGTTTACTTAGTAGATGACATGGTGTCAAGAGACATAATATTTTAATGTATTGACAAACAAAATGTTTCATTTCAAGGATCTTGTCATTTAAAAATGGGTTAAATATGTTTTTTATCCCTTAACTTTTTTAGTGAAAATTGGAATTAGTTTCTCTTTGAAACTTTGAACCAATTTAGTCTCCATCTTTAGAAATGTGTAGATTTAATCCTTTTAACCCAATTTTGTTAAGTTTATTTGATATTTTCTCAGCTAATATTAAAATGAAAATGTGTTAAATGATGTAAACAATTAAATTGTTATTGTAACACCCCAATTTTGGGATGTCATGGAAAGTTAGAAAATGAATGTGTTTGATGAAAAAAAATTGTCATTGAAAATGTACTAATAAAAAAACTTTTAATTTGATTTAAATTACATGGTTCAAAACATCACTTTGTCAAAAAAATTCGGATAACAATTGCGAACAAAAGAAAATTACATAGTTTTTAATATCTAATTTAAAACAACTAAATAAATTATAAAAACTCCTGAGTCCACCCCAGTCTCTCGTCAATCTACACCATGCCAAAATTATCTGCAATATCATCTGCTCCCGTATAACACACACGTTATACGATCATCGCACATACAACAAACACACAAACAAACAAATAGGGGTAAGCTAACCATAAACAATGATGTATAAAAGAATTTCGTAAATAAAACACGACAAACAATACTCAACATCTAATTCAAGTAACACTTAAGCATTAAGATCACAATCAAACTTTATTTTGAACACATAACCCATAACATCCAAACAACCATATCCAACCAACAGACTATCGCACTCATCTAACATCCTTAAAAACAATAATCATAATCAAGCTTTGATTTTCCGCGACCTTTTACCCCACAACAACATCTAGTTTCCTAGAAATAAATGGTTCGATGTGTCCCACTATCGCAACCAAACTGTCTCCCTTATTCCTCAAGGAATTATGAGTAAAAACATCGATGCATCGCACACCGGGCACTATACTCGTAACAAGCCAAAATAAGGCGAAACATCTTTCCCCTCCCCACTGCTTCACACAGGCGAGAGAGTACAACACTCAGACCAATCCTCTACTACTGCTTCACACAGGCGAAGATGACCCTTTTCCACTGCTTCACACAAGCGAAAGAGTCTTCACTGGTTCTCTAGGTACGAAAAACCTCACACAACACTTAATTTCACCAAGATTCTTCAATCAAGAAATAACACTTCCAACATACAACATAAGAAATCTAAAAATTCCCAACCAAATACACACCATCACATATACATGGTAAATAAAATCCTAGCAATTAAAATCCCCTGTAATAAGCAACCCATGTAATATTGTTCACTTCTGAACCAACCCAATAGACCTACAATGGAACTCTTGCACCATGCATAAAGTGATATGAAATAATATGCCAACTTGTGGCTGGCCGAATAACAAAAAAAACATAAACATATGTGGTTACAAGATGCCTAACTTCTGGTTGCACTTAAAACATAATGAACAAAAACCTGCACTCACTCACGTTCTCATTCATTTATTGACCGCACACACACCATGTTTCTTTCATTTTGTGAAAACCGTGATCCCACCCATGCACCAAACACACATTCTAAAAACATAAGAATTTTATAATGAAAAAAAATGTTATACTCCTACGTACTTAAAGAACAATAACATATATGTGTGGCCCACCTATTCAAAATTAAGCAAGCTAACATGAACTCCACCACATTTTGTTTCATTCTGCTCCACCAGAACGATTCCTTTAAGTCCTTGTACATCTTAGTCAAACCAGGATGTGTGGCCCACCTATTCAAAATTAACTCCCATGCATTATGTGAAAGAGTCAAGCAAAAAGGAAGAAAGAGAAAAAGCAATCCATGAAAAAAAAATTGAGGCAGCGTGAATGAAAAGAAACCTCAAGACCTGACGCAATGGCATGGTTAATGTTGCTCTTAAAATGCTAGAATAAATGGACCAATGGCTAAAAGACTATAACACATTTACATGTTCAACATAAAAGGAAGCAAATGCATATTTGTGTGTGGCCCACCCATTCAATATTAGATCTCCGAAAATGATAAGCCAAAAGAAGAAAAAGAAAAGTAATCTCGTGAACCCATGCAACCCCACACCCTGCAACGTGAATGAATTCCCGTAATGGTAACAATTTCATGAAACAAAACTGATGCAGTGTGAATGAAACGTAAAAACAACCTAGACTTGAAACAAAAAGGAACCCACGACTATGCACTCTGCATCCAAGGATCATATATTGACATAAAAAAAAACTAAATAAAATTGCACCAAAACCACCGAGAGAAATATAGCAAACGAGAACAAAAATTTTGTTGCACCAAAAGAGAGATAAATGGTGACTCTAACCCCACTGACTTGTTTATAAAACCTACGAGAAACCCTATGGCAGCATCCACACTTTGCTTAATGCAGTGGCAAGCAACTGGCACCTGACTCCACTACAAATCCCGAATGAAAAGAAGATATATAAAAAACATGCAAACCATATATATATATATATATATATATATATATATATATATATACAAGACATCAAAACGAGAAGCAAGCATGTTCATGACAAAACGAAAACTACACCCACTGAAATTGCACACCAAAACATTTACGTTGCACCATACAGTTTGACAACAACCACTTCAAAGCTTTATTCATCAAACAACAAATAATAAAGAAAGAAGAAAGACTAAGAACAAACAAGCTTCAAACGAAAAAGAAAAGAAGAAAAGTCAACTTTCGCTACCTAAAGTATCTCTCTGAAGCATTTTCCTTCTCTACCACAACCGTTGGAACTCTCCAACTTGCACCCTTGTTCTCTCTTCTCTCTCTCTCTCCTTCCTAATCCTTCCTTCTTATACCTTCTAGGGTTTGGCCTTATCTAATCCTATACCAAATCTTTCTGTTAAGATTCTCATAAAAAACCTACATCTAATTTTATCTATTAAATATTTCCTAACATTTTCTAAATAAAACTGAGCAATGAAATAAAAAAATACTATTCCACTATCTCTGCATTAGCGTGACTGGAAAAAGAAAAGCAATCGATGTTTCGTGGGCCCCACTTCTTAAAGGTGGAAAAATGAATTTAAAATCAACACACAAACAAAATCCAACCAACCAGGTTCAAACCTCGCACCTGCACACATTGCACAACTTTCACCACTGGGCTATATACCATCACATGATATAGAATGCATTATAAATATTAAAAAACTTATACTCCATAAACCATAATTCCTTAAATTAGATAAATAACAACTTAAATCACTCATTTAATTAAATTAGTCTTTCGTCATGACTAAAGTAACTTGTTATACTATCATTTACTGATACTAAATTATCAATCACTTTTTAATTTTACCTAAATTACTCAAAGTTCTTCCTGGGTCTCACAGCTATCATGAAACGTGTTTGAAACATTAATTAAACTTAACAAAATTTGGTTAAAATGACTAGATATACTCATTTCTAAGATTTAGGGACTAAATCTAGTCAAAGTTTCAAAAAATGACTAATTTCAATTTTTACTTAAAGAAAAAAAAAAGACAAAAAAAACATATTTAACACTTTGATTATTAATCAAATCCTAAGATTACTCGTAGATGATAAATAATAATATTACAATCAGTAACTGCAACACAAAACATCACAATATTTAACTAAGGTTGAGATCACAATACTAAACAATACAAAAGTTATTAAAATTATTATAATCCCTTTGATTATCCATAAACAATAATTAAAAATTATAATAATCATCCATCTCGCTTAATTCATATTTAACTCAAATTATGAGCTTACCACATTTGAAATACTCAATTTTATAACTTGACAATTAATGCTTTCAAATTCACCCTACACATACCTTAGAAGCTATTTTTGCCGTCATTAAATAATATCAATTCAAACAAATCATTCAATTCTTCAACATCAATTTTCATTCAACTCGAACTCTAAACTTCAAAATTGTATATCTAATCACACTCGAAATACTCAAATTTCATCTTATAGCTCAAAATAATTATGAATAATGGAACCCGCTAGTAACAAATCTAAGACTTAAAAAACACGACCGTCTCCAATATCATCTTAAAATTATTTAGTTAAAATAATATGATATATAATAACATATAACAAATTAGAAAATAAATTCTATGAATGCGAAGCTTATCTCCAACAATATAATTTATCATGTGATAAGATTCAAGACTTTATTACATCTATCACAAGAAAATATACTTGAATTTATTTGCAACATCCAAAGTGACTGAACTATATATTCAACTAAATGTGTGCTTTAGCTTTTGCTATCATGTGTTTCAGCTTTTGATGTTGTATTGCTGTAAACGTGTTTCAACTTTTGGTGTTGCATTCTGTAGAGTGGAGGAGTCCTCTACTTTGGATTTGTTTTCATTTTCTGATGCTTGAATACTTTGGAAAGATTCCTTACTAGATATACATAATTTTTATAAGATTCCTTACTTGGTATGCATAAATAGAGCATTTTGGAATTCCTTGTGTCTAAATTCCATCCTTTCCTTCTGCATGTGCTTTGGTAGCCATAAACTTTCACTCTTGACCAATTGTATATGATCAACTCTTACTTCCCTTCCCCCACTTGAATTTGTAAACATACCGAACAATTGTTAACTCATAATTTTGTTGCCTCTTTTCCCAAACATTTGCACATGCTTCTCTAGCCATCTCACAAATCCTACCATAACAATATAAAGCAACATGCATTTCCCTTATAAATTCTATTATTCCAACCTGCCAAATGACATATTTATACTGGTTATCTTGATATGCACAGACCGTGGCAGTGACACCTTTGGATGTAAGATTGAAATGGATATGGTCAATTTAAGTTGCTACATAACATCTTCACTATCTTTCTTTAAGAATCTATGTGCCAATGCAATTGAGTTAGTGAACAATCAAGTAAACTATACATTTATTATCACATTGACCATTTGTTTCTTCAATAAATTTGTGCTACAAATTAAATCTTATGCATCAATGTTGCATGCATAGGAAGAATGTTGCATGCATAGTTTCATGTTTTTTCTCTGACTGCAAATTTCTTACTAACTCTTTTGTGTGGCACTTTGCATTTATTGAGGTTGAACCCATTCTGGGTTTATCATATCAAATGTGTAAATAATTATTTCTTCTCAGTGATCAAACACAGGACTCAAAGTGGAAGTTGTGTACGTATCACATTTTAGCATAATCCTCTCAACCTAACTCTCTTCCTGTCATAACTAATTTCAAAACAAAAGATCTAATTTCAACAACAAAAATATTTTCCAAATTCAATACATAATTTTCTATTTTCCCATTTCATGCTTTTGGAACCCTATGCATTTTCCCATTACTTTCCAACTTTATATGTCATTCTTCTTTTGGTAGGGTGAAACTATTTATGTGTATGCTTGTGGCTGCATTGTGACACTCTTTAGGTTGTTGACCTTGATGATTTAAATAGAAACTTTCTCTCTTATTGTTCTAAGCCCAATCATATGAATTGTTCTTAATGTGGTTATTTATATATATATATATATATATATATATATATATATATATATATATATATATATATATATATATATGTGTGTGTGTATGTGTGTGTGTGTGTGTATTCTTCTCTTCTAATAACCCTTTAATATAAGATATACTTAGAGAAGTTAAGTTTGGATTGTTGCTCTGGTGCTTATGTGTATGTAAATAACATTTGCATTCTTCAATTGCAATAGTATCTTATTAACCTATTGCAGGCATCAAATTTTTTATCACTCATAAATCCTTAATTAAAAGTCTTTCCAACCATCTTTAGGATTCTATACCTCTTTATATAGCCTTTATAACATTTTTTTTCTCTATGACATGTGTATGGCTCTCCATTTATAGTAGTCTCCCATAGTCTCTCATCATTCCTCCATGTAGACAGCATGTCATAGTCTCATAGACATCTTCTTTTACTTATTTTGCTTATCTAGTGTCATGTTTAACGTATTCATTATTTTTCATAGACAACTGTGTCATGGAGGGCTGAGGATGAGGATAGAATTATGAAAAATTTTCACTTTAGATCATCTCACAAACTCTCGGAGATGTTTAAAGAAGCTAGAAAAGAAGGTATCACGCCTGATTGGATTGGATCTTTTGTTTGGACCGGTTTATTAGAAAAGTGGAACAAGCCCACATATCGAGAAAAATGTGATACAACTAAAAAAACTGTGCATCAGAAAAAGGTGGAACATTACACACCGAGGGATCTATTAGCGTGCATGACCATGCCATTCATTTGGTATGACTATGATGATAAACTTTTGTACTTATTTATATGATGTAACATCAATTGCTTACTTTATAATTTGTTGTGTTTGTAGACAAAATCGCTTGGTCATGCAGTTCATGTTGATGAAATCTTTCAACAAACACACATACGAAAGAATACCGACGATTTTGTTGACGAAAGATCTAGACGGACACATGTTAGTTTCTTGCTTGGTTAATTACATTTTAGATATAAATTATTTATATTTTAATACAAAGACCTCTTATTTTGAACAGGAAGATTTTCAAAGTAGATTTTCTGCAGCATTATCAAAGATCGGTTATGTTGGTGTCTCTCAATGCACTCCCCTAGACCCTGTTGAGGAGGAGAGACTAAGGAACAAATGTTGGTTAGAGGTGGCAGGTGGAAGGTACAAGGGACGAGTATATGGAGTTGGACATGTGGATTCTCGAGATGATCGTGTTCAAAGTTACTTAAAACAAACACAAGCATGTTCTAGTCAGCAAGTGCCTTCAAAAGAGATTAATGAACTTTGACAAGGACTAGCAACTACTGAGGATCGAATGTCCCAACAAATTCGTGAAATGAGTACTCAATTGCAACATCAAATGCAAACCCAATTCCAAACATTTCAAATTTACTTGGTACACTCATGCAATATCTCCCACCTCCCGTAGCAGTTGCTGCACAAAATATTCTTCAACCACCAAACACTCAACAACAACAAAATCAAATGCAGGAAGAAAACCCACAAGTACAAGAGGACAACCCACAGGTGCAACAAGATGATGAAGGCCAAATTAATTCACTTCGTCCTTATAGTGATTATTAGTCTTAGACATTATGTTATATTAGGAGTCTTTATAATATGCTTGGATGTTTATGTTAGGTTTGAATTATGGTAGTTTTAACTTGGATAAAAACATTATATGTGTGTTATGTTACTCCTTAATATAAGTACTATAAATTTTCTGCATAATGTGGTGAACTGTATAAAAATATGTGCACAGGATAAAAAAATCCGCAGGACAACCAAAAAGCCAATTCCAAAAAAAGAAATCCATAATTACCTACGGTTATCCATAGGTAATTACCTACCGATATATCCGCAGGTAATTACCTCCTGATATATCCGTAGGTAACCTACCGATCCGAAAATCCGTAGATAAGTGTTAGCTACGACCATTTTACCTACAGATTTTTGTCCGTAAGTAGTCCGTAGATAAATTTATTTTATCTACGAATTTTGGACACTATCTACGGATTTGTGCAATAAAAAATATTAATTTTTCTTGTAGTGTATTATTTTGACATTTTTCTTATTATACTCTTGTTCTTTTAATGAATTAAGCATTAAAACATTATTCACATTTGACTTCCATTTAATAATATATTAACTCTTTGTTGTTGTTAATAATTTAATCGATAAACCTAGAAGTTGCATATCCCGTCTCATTAAAGAATTATGTCAAAATAATTCACTTTTTAGTAAAAAGAAAAGTCCAATTCATAAAATTGTGAAAATAGAGCATGTAAATGTATAACTATAAACATTGAATATGCATCACTACGGTAAGAAAATATAGTATATTAATAGAACAAAAAAGACAACAACCTTGTATATTTTTCCGCTTTTCGTTTCTTCCATTATAGAATAATACACTTGAAGGGATCATTCCCACTTTATTTTTCTTCTCCACTAACTCTGATCTAGAGAAAAATAAAATTCAGAAGTGTCAATCATGAAATTGGTATAGACTTTTCTATATCTTATTCTCCCTACACATTATCTCTCACCGCTACAAATATTTGTTTCATCATCATTTCCAAAAAGATAATGATATTTTAACTCACTTTTTTATTCATTTTTAATTCATTATTTCAATCACCAATAGATCATCTATTTTAATTCTTTTTAGTGATGTGATGTGATGATCAAATGATGATTAAAATGATGAGTTAAAAGTGAGTTAAAAAGGATGGATTAAAATATCATTATCTTTCCAAAAAAACGCCAACTTAAGCCATCTGTAGAATTTTGACATTCCCTGTGGAGTTTGCAGCAATTAAGGTTGTCGACTGACCACGCCAACAAACCGAAGTGATGAAATTAGAAGAATCATTCGCTTCATCCAAAGACAAAGGGTCACTGCTGTAAAATTTGAAGGAGAATGCTGGCATGGGGAAAGCCTTGTGATAAATGAACACCTAATTAACGTAGAATAAAACCATTAATACAAAATTCAAGAGAAATGCATAAGTATAACGTTAGTACACCACAATATCATCATAATTATTCCTAGACCTTATTAGTGAAATTACTTCAATAAATTTTCATTTCTCATAATGATTCCTATATTTTAACAACTTGATCTACTATAGAATCTAACAGAAATGTATGCCAAAGCAATGTTCTTCTAACCACAACTTTGGAAAAAATACAACGAAAGGAACTCATTAAATGACAAATTATAAACCAAGGCTAAGGGACAAATGAAATACCTCGTTTGTCTCCGAACCAGTAGCAATGTAACCGTCTGATACAGACAACCCCACGAAATTCTGCAACAAAAAGAAGATGAATCAGTGTACTTAAGATTTTATATAGTATTTCTGATCCAGATCTCACCCAGTGAATAAAATAGTAAATTCGTGTAAATTGACACCATTTTGAACAAAAATTTGGATTTATAGACTTTTTTTTATGGGATGTTTAATTTGTCATTTTATCCAACCTATTAGAATCACACTTTTTAGAATCACACTTTGGTTATATCCACCGTGTTAGGATGCATATAGTAATACTATTCTTTAAAATATTCTTCTTTATCTCCTTCATTTTTTCTAGAGAAGAGAGAAATAAGTGTTGTGAACAAACGTACCTTAATATTCATGTGACCAGTGAATGATTGAAGCGGTGAATCTATAACCCGCGAGGAAGAATCGGACAAATCCCAAAGCTTCAAAGTGTTATCTGTGGATGCAGAGACTAGGCTCATGGTGTCTACAAACTTGATGTAGCTCACTGTCTTATTATGTCCAACTAATGTACAGAGAGGCCCTTTCATGTTGCGAAGATCATAGTAATATATCTGATGATCTGCTGAACCAAATGCAAGGAAATGAGCAAAATCAATGCCAAACTGAACACAACACACATTTGCCTTTGTTCTGATCGTACCAACACTAACACCCTGCAGTAACAGTAAAAGTGAGGAAACCACGCATCATAGATATATAGTTACACACCATTGCAAAAAAGGTCTCAATTCACTATTGAACATCTACCACAAAAGCAAAGATGATAAAGAGAAGGAATTATAGTATTAGGAGATAGAAGATACGCAGAAGAACAAAAAAAATCACACACAGAACTAATGTGGTTCGATTAAAGTGTTAATGAAGTTCAATTTACATCCACAGAAGAATTCACTGCATACTACAAACAAAAATTACAACTTAGCGATTTTTTTCCCAGAAAAAACATGTGAACAATGTTTCTTATTACATGATAGATACTCACTAGACAATTTCACATACAGTCTATTGACTCTGTAGACACTAAAAGACTAGACGGCATATCACTAGTCAGACCGTCTAATAACTCAATAAACTAACACTTTGTTTTTTTGGGTGGATGTACTATTCACAAAAAGTAAGAAGCAATGATTAGCGAGTGAGTAGTGTATTCTTTTAGAGATAATACAAGATGATAGGAGGAGATGATCAGGAGGATTCATTAAAAATTCAATCTCACTACCCACAATGAGATCAGAGGGTGTCATTGCTGGATTTACCAAATTACTCATTCAGTAATATTCATTCTCCTTATTATTAGAAAACAACATAATAAAAAATTAGTAACGCAAATAATAATTTATTATGGGTATAATAAAAATTTATTACTTCTAAAATTACTATTAAAAAGAAAAAAAAATCATGTAAATAACTTATTTTCCACCTTATATATTAAATTTATTTTCATACAAAATATATTGCATTATTCATTTTTTTATAAATAATTTCTTTATATTTTCAATAATTCAATAAAATTTAAAAAAATAATTCTAAATCATTTATATATAATTTTATATTACGTATAACAATAGGGACATTTTGATAATCTAACTTTTTTATCTATTAAAATTTTTTTTTTTAATATGTCGCATCAGTCAATTGAGTCACAAGCTTTGACAGACTTCACTCCCTAATCCACTCTAAAATCACCTTCACATAAACAATATTAACTTCATTATCTAATCCTTCTCATCTCTTCCTCTCTCTCCTTCTAATACTTCAAATAGTCTATTAACACCATCTTCTACATATTAACACTAGACCATCTATTACTATTCAGAGAGTCTAGTAGAAACCTTTGATCAAGATTTTATTGAATCATTCTTCATAAACACAAAACATGCAAAAAAAATACTTACCTGATTGATAGTCCACAACTTAACAGAGCCGTCATCACTTGCGCTTGCTAGTAATGTGGGATCTGCCGAAGAGAAATCAATAGACCATGCTCTTTGATTATGCTCCCTCATCTCAGACTGCACTTGACTTGTTGCCACATCCCAGAGCTGAAACAACTTAGTAAACTATAAATTTTATGGAAATCATAGACAAACTATATAATCCAAGACCACCACATTCTACTATCCAAACTAGCCTCTTAACGATTAACAAAATCGTACATGTTACCAGATGAAAACTATAATGGTTTTACACCATGCAATAATTTTTGAGATTTTGCGTCGTTCAACCTAACCTACCTGTACAACACCTTCAAAGTTACTTGAAGCAATTTGACTTTTGATGTAAGTATTCCAGCAAGTACTACTCAATGTTGATCTGCTAACCATCTCCACTACTGGGTAGTGGATATCAAGATCCTCATTTACTGTTGTGTCATATTCAAACACTTTAATCTTCTTATTCACTCCTGCAGTGGCAAAAAACTCTGCATCGCGATCAAAACTGAGAGAGCATACCAGGTTGGAAGAATGCAAAAGATCCCCTTGTTTCAGGTCAGCCTTAACCTTTAACCTACTGAAAGATAGGTACTTGCACAAACCCTCAAGGAAAGGATTTGTCCAAGGACTTTTTCCTTCCCTCGTAGGTGTGTGTTCAACCACATGTTTCCCTGTGGAATATGCTGATTTTGATCGTGTCAAAAAGTATGCAGAATCTAGTTTCTTGAAGTTCTTCAAAAACTGTGGACTTTTAGAAAGAACACTTTCATCGTTTTTCTGATCATCACATTCTGCAGTGTCATCAACACTCATGTCAATTCTGACTCGTTTTCTGTTCCTTGAACTGGTAGAATCCTCATCATTATCTAGAACTGCAGTGAATGGGAAACTTGATGTTGAACAATCATCACTCGCTAATGCAGTGCCAGATATCTCCATGAATTCAGTTTTCTGCTTGGTCACTTGTGCAATATCTGAACACAGAAATGAAATAGAATGTTGCAAGTTCTCAGCAGCTTCCACTCTTTTCTGCTGAATTAACAGAAGGAACTCTAGCAACAAATCCTGGTCATATATCCTTTCTCTGAGTGTTAACTCTTCTTTGTCATGTCTTGGTTCGTTAAGAAATTCACTCTGCAACAAATCCCTGTAACAAATCAATCGCAAAAAGTTTAGACCGAAATTGATGAGAGATCACACGTTTGGATTGATTTTCAAAGGATGAATGTTGTCATCTGATTTTGATTATTTGTACTGTGTACTTCGGACAACGCAATCATGTGTCTTTATAATTTTAGTGGAATGTAACTTTCACTTTCTTTGATGGAAAACAGAAATAGAGTACATTAAAATTAAATAAAAAAATTGAGTCACATAAAAAAAAAAAATTAAAAGTGTTTTTGATTGAAAAAAAGAAGAAGAAGAGAGAGATGATTCAAAATAGGTGTGTAATAGTAAACAAATTCCATTAATTTTCAAAGTATTTTTATCTTTTTCTTTCAAGTAATAGTTTCAACTTAATTTCATCTTATCTCCCTAGAAAGTGAATGGATAAAGAGGATGTTCAATAGTGATATTAGTTATAGTAAAGAATTTTTTTTTTTCAATTTTAATTCTAGAATGAGTTACTTGTATTGTATTTCTTTGAATTGTAATTGTAGTTTATGATTTTAAATTGGTCCTCAATCTAAACACATTCAATCAAGGTCTAAGGAATTTAATCTTGGCAGCAAGGGAAGCACGTGGAGAAGCTAAAGGTAAGTGACCAACTTTTTAATTTTCAATTTCTGGTTCCCTTTCTCTCTATAAAAGAGTCGTTCTCATTCCATCAAAATTTTTTGAATGAATAGACATTTTTTTTTATAAATTCTTTGAGAGTTTATCTTCTTCCCATAATGTTATCTTGAAATTCTTTGGAATTTAAGTCATGACTTTTTCTTTCACTTATCTTGAACGTAACTCGTGGTGTGTTCTCTATCTTGTTCTTCTCCATCTTTTTTTACTTTCTTTGTTACAATTTCGATGCTTTATTCTTTATATATACTTGTTCCCGTGTTCTTATATTCGTGACTTAAAATTTAATCATGAGACATTTATTGTGCATTATAGTAAAGACGAGGTTTAATTCATTAGTTATGATTTTATAAGGATAATGAACTAATTTATTTGTTTCTTTACCGATTCGATTTAACTCAGTAAATAAGAAACAACTTATGTGAAAGATCACTCTTTAATACTTCTTTAATACTTTTTATGAGGTCTTTAATACTTTTTTATGAGGTTTGATCATTTGGTGTTTAGAGTAAGATTTAATGATGATTTGTATGAATAAATTTACATTATAAAAATTTTCATAACTACAAATGAAATTTTACCGTCAAAAATAAATCTTTTGATAAAATTGTATTTATCGACATATTTTACCGATAATTATAAATTTTGAATTATCAATAAAATTATTCGTCGATAATAAATTTGTCGCTAAATTTCGTTTGTATGTTAGTAAATTTGAATTTTTATTATCGATGAATATTTTCACCATAATATATCACTAGTGCAAAATGTCCATTTTACCTCGCCTTATATGCTTCGGTTGGCCAAGAACCGAAGCATATAATGGCGCGGTGGCATTTTTGCAATTAGAGCCAAGTTTTAGGCCTCGGTTCTCCAAATACCCGAAGCCAAAGAGGGTATAGGCCCCGGTTCGCTCAAAACCGGTGCCAAAGAG
>Ga0214543_1003476_pt1 | contig 30534 bp, 16 predicted proteins | sample CNSS2metaG_FD_160094 | JGI IMG/M metagenome (GOLD analysis project Ga0214543, IMG submission 160094) | Root nodule microbial communities from cowpea collected in UCLA plant growth center, Los Angeles, California, USA - CNSS2 | ecosystem: Host-associated > Plants > Roots > Nodule | place: USA... | reverse complement strand
AATAATCTCCCCCCCCCCCCCCCCCCCTTCTTGGTTTAAACTACGATTTCATTACTAACAATAACCACTATAAGGATAAATGACTTATGATTATTTTAAAGATATTTGAGAGATTTCAACAATAGAAAGTCAAATCCAAGCCCAATCTAGTCTTATATAAAGAGACCAAGGGGAACCAAAAAGGCAAGTTCAGAACATTAAAGTTTAGGAACCCTTTAGGGAGAGCCTAATTTCGTCCTCTCTCTCTACCTTCCTTTTATTTTGATGTTATTTCTACATTTCATGGAGTGTTAAACCTCTAGGGTTGGTTCCATTGTAATTTCTTAACTGGATTCTAATGTTATAGTAAATAAATTTGTTTGTTCTTTTGATTCCTATTTTGATTTATTTTTATCTATATCTTTTGTTCCTTAATCAAGTAAATGTAATGATTTTTACATCGTAACAAGTTAGCTCGGGATTAAATCTACCTAACAATCATATGAGTGCAAAGGTTTTTAAATTTAGAAACTTTCATATGATTGAATGAGTTTTTGCTAATAATTGAAAAATTACTTTGATTAAAGATGAAAACTTTGATTAAAATTAATCAAGAAGTTACTTTGGTTGATTAGATTTTTACTATATATAAGAGGTAAAAGAATAGACATGATTAGGCATAATAATATTTAATTATGAAGTTACTTTGATTAAATTTACTATAATTAATCTATAGAGTTTTTGCTTTTGATTGAGAAATTACTTTGGTTAAAAGTGAGGACACCAACAAATTAATTGATAAATTACATTGATTAATTTGAAATCTTAGAAAAGAAATCAATAACAATAATCTTTAGGAAACCAATGATGAGTCCTATTTTGAAAAAATAGTGGAATCAATCTATTTCTTTATCATTGTTTTAATATCTTTTTATCTTTTTATCTTTTTCCAATTTTATTTCTTTATTTATTTTATTATCTTCTTTATTACTTTTATTTTATTTGACTAACCCCTTTTGTATAGTTTTCATAAGAACTAATTTGTTAGAAATCAAACCCGTGTTTGTTGGGAGACGACTTAGGGTTGACTTTACCCATCTGTTTTGTTAACTACTATCTTAGGAATACTGAATTTGTTATGGTTTAGTAGTATTAATTTGATCGTGTCAACAACAACATTATCATAGGACAAGTCTAAACCACGAAAATGTGGGAACTTGGCACATATAGACAAGAAATCAGTTGAGACACATTTTATACGAGAAGTACAGAATGGGGCCCATGGCAACAGAAATACCCCACACAACACACTATCGAACTTGGAATAATATGGGATAAGGCTCATGACATCATAAATACCTCAACCATTTAGCTATTACTTTATTATTTTGTAACACATTAATGCAAATAAGTGTGTACTCATTTTCCTTCACTCGTGTTTTTCCTAAAATAAGTTTTGTTGGGCAAGGTTTTAACAAGGCACCACATACACTTTATGTTTCATAAGTACATGAACAGTTTCTGAATAAGCTACTACTAGGTAAATTTTGAGCCTTTTGTTTGAATATGCGAGCCCAACGTCCAAACTTGCTTGATAAATTCGACCCCAATGTCCAAGCTTATGACTACTCAATAAATTTGAGCCAAGTATTCAAATATGTGAATACCCAGTAAAACTGAGTATAAGCGTTTGAATATGTGACTACTCAATAAATCTAAGCATGAGCACCAAAATATGATGACTTGGCAAATCTAAGTATGAGTGTCCAACCATGGACCTACTTGGAAAATACTCCAAGTATTTTATGAGTGTTCGACTGTAAATCCACTTGGAAAATACTCCTAGTACCTTACGAGTGTTTGACCATGAACTTACAATTGTCCAGTTACTGGCTTACTTTGAAAACACTCCAAGTACCTTACAAGTGTCCAATTATGGACTTATTCAGAAAAATTTGAGTATAAATTCAGTGTCCAAAAGCATGACGATACAAGTGTTTGAGTACAACTTGAGTATGAGCTAAAAGCAACATAGAACTCATTCAAGAGATAAAAGTGGCATGTAAAACCTAGTACAAAGAGATGAAAACAACATATAAACTAGTTCATGTAATAACTTGGTCCACCTACAAAAGTTATTAACTTTCGAGCTAAGGGGCTTATGTATCTACCCGACCCAAAATATATTATTATTATTTGGCTCAAAATGGCCCACTAAGCATAAGATCCAAGTCTAGATCTGTACGAAATATTAACACCCCTAAAACCAGGAAAAGGTGATATTTATGATAATATAAACAAAATTTAGTTATTATATTTGTTAATCTGTTGTTATATCTTGAGCTTATCTTATTTGTTGTTATATTAATAAGTCTATACAAGCCTATAAATACATGATAACATAGAGAGTACACTAATATATTACTCATTATATATTCAAATGCTAAAAAATATATCTTATTAACTTGAGATCGGAGTCCTTGTAGATGGACTTTCCGTTAGACGACTCAAAGCTCACACAATTTTTTATCTAAATATTTTATAACTTTGCTATTATGATTATTAAATTATTTTTCAATTACTTTTTGTTTGTATATATATCTTTGTGAGTGCCTGTGTTTTTTTGTCTTCTAAAATGATGGGAGAGTTAAAACTTTTCATTTTAATTAAGAATAATAAGGTAATGAGTTTTGTCAAGTAAGATGAAATAATATTAAACTTTTTTATTTTAAATAACCTCAAGTCTAATATTCAAATATATTCAGCGTCTTATATTTATTATTTTTTTGGATTAAAAACTGAATTGAAAAAGAAAGAAATGGAAGAAAAATCGTGGTTCTTTAGATTACGTGAAAGAATGTGAAAATAAACGATTGTAGAGGATTTGATTGATGTAGTATAATAAGTTATTTTTATATATATATATTAATATCTTTTAAAATATTGTAAAATAATTTTTTAAAAATAATTTAAGTTATAGTTAATTTTTAAAAACATAAAAATAAAAAATAGTATTTTATTTAAATTTACTTATCTTATTATAAAAACCATAAATATAAAAATAATAGTCGGTTATATAAAATATGGGATCGATTATCTTTTGAAATGCACGACAAATCTTCGCATTCTTTTTGAGAAATGTTTAACTCATCAAATTTTACTCAGTTTACATAAACTTTCACTTTTTCAATAGTCATTTTTTATACTTTCATTACTTTACTTTACTTTTTATACATATAAAAGGAATAAAATTAGTCGTCAGAGGGCACGGTGTCGTGCTATAGTTACTAGTAGAAAAATAAAAAAATATAAGTAATTTATAAATTCAGCCAACTCTGACCAGTTCAGTGTAAACACCAAACCCCAAAATCAAAAGCAACAGGAGTTGAAGTCAAAAGACCGAGTGAACTAACGGGTCCTAACTCTTACTCGGCAACCAATTTGAGAACGTGGTACACATGAGGTACACTGTTACGAGAGCCTGATTCTTGACCAAGACCAGGAACTGTACGTGTTTTTTCAACTACAACAATCTAAACACTACACGACAAAAAAAATAAAAATAAAAGCTAAATGAGTAAATATTGTGAACAATTTAGTAATTGAAATCACAAAAATTATCATCTCATCCTTAATTATGAAAACGAGTGAGTATCGTAGCAAAAAAGTCGGAGATAAAAAAAATTATACTTCTTTATTCTTTCTATATTTATTTCAACAACTCCAAAAATCTTTAAAAAAAAATTTTACCTTATGTCTTCTACTCATTATATCATGTGAAAAAGTTTTATGATTTTTGATTTCATGTTTTCTAAAAACATGTGAATATCAAAGTCTCGTGTTTTCTTATATAATTATTTTGAATGAAAATATAAACCAAAACACTTAAATGAATTTTGACGAAAAAAATATACATTTTAATTTTAGTGATTTCTTTTAGACTTGATATTCTTGTAAATTCAAAAGATTAACTCATGTGTGAAAAACAAATTCCATTTATATATAATGGTAAATTGATTTATAAAGGATTGATTTGGTTCTAGTGATGTTCGTTCCTTTGATCTAGTGTAGATATGGGAAAAAAACATAATCCAGAACAAAGTTTTGAAATTACTAAATATTGCTCAGGAGTACAAAATGGTAAGTGTGTGGTTCTGATGAGTGCATATTTATATCATCATTTAATGTTTAATTTTGGATTCTAATTAACTTTTTTGCTTAAAAGACTGATATTATTATGGTTTCTCATAACTAGACTTCTTGAGCTTGTGAAATAAATGTGTATTAAAAATTACTTTTTAGTTGCATAAAATATTGTTGCATATTTTAATTTGTATTGATTCAACTAAAGTTAAATGTTGATTCGTTCAAGATGTGAAATTAAATTTTTCCAAGTTACAAAATAAGGTCAAAATTAGTGAATTTTGGAAAGAAATATTCAAGGACCTAAATGCACCACTAGTTTTTACTTCTACACTCTCCTTTTTCAAACAATCCAAACAAAACCTATCTGCAACCCCTTGTTTGTCTATTTTTAACCTATACCACTCACAAAATCAACCTCATTCATATGCTGCCATGTGGCATCTATCGACCACTTTCAAATTTGTCCGGCCAGAACTTGACGAATGGCATGATCCTTGTGGCGACTTATGAACCCTTCTTTTTTATTATTATTATTATATGATTTACTTATAGAATTTTAATATCAAATCTTACAATAATATCTAACAAACTTAAAATATTCACATATATGCTTATATATTTTACAGTACGATATACATCCTATATTTACATCATTTAGCACACATAATATTTTCTACACTAGAAGAAGAATGAGTGTTATTTATTTACAGTCCCCCCCTCATATACTGGTCTTCAAACATGGAGAGGAAAAAGGTTATGGATAGGGTTCACTTGAACTATTGAGGGTAGGCAAAAGGTAACTCCAATTTGTCCTTCAATGATAATAGGTGCATTTAGAGTCGAAAGGAAAGTGATAGTAGAGTTTTCGTTCCCCTGAAATGTCATATAATTATTTACTATATTTGTTTGCCATGCATTTCCCGGGGAGACAGCCACGATGTCAACAAAAAAGGGATCAGGCATGTTGGGAGCAGCCATCTATGATGAGCTTATAAAATTTTGTTTTTCATACACAATCATCAAATAGGGAAGTGAGACAAATATCACATAAAAACATACAAGATATCATAATAAGATAAAATAGGATGGAAACTCTTCCAAATCCAAAAAAATTGAATTTCATCATACTTTATAAAGATATTCATTAATTTTGTAGCGACTAGTCAGGATAAATGAACTTATGACAGACAACGTAACTCAAGAACATTTCATCTTGAGTAATACTAACTCATTTAAATCCCCAAGGTCATACCTCCAACTACAATAATCAAATCTTTATTTATCATAAATTTTATTTCAATATTAAACCATATAATTATATAAATAAATAAATAGGGTCAAATGCATAATTAAAATAAATATAAATAAATAAAAGGACATGTACGTGATTGGCGATAAATATAAATAAGTAAGTGAGAGTAAATATAAATTGAATAAAATAGGACCAATGCTCAATTGCAAATGAATATAAATAAATAAATAGGAACAGGAACTAAATATAAATTAGAATGAGGTTAAGGACACCTCACTTAAAGTAAATATACAAATAAAAATAATTATGAAGAGATAAAAAGATAAAAGAGATAAAATAATACATATCTTCTCCCCTTACCTTAGTTATTATAGAAAACACAACAAGGTTGTATCGAGACTTTGGTGATAAAAAATTTTTTCTTCGTAGCTGTAATTTCTCTCTCTTTCAGTGGATCCACACAAAAGCTTCTCTTTGTTTTTTTTTTCAGCTTATCTCTTTCGCTCTTTATTTCTCTTACCCCACCCCTATTTATACTATATTAGGTAATCATTACTTCTAGTTTGATTCTTAATTAACTTAGTTCCTATACTATTATGATTTCATTAGTTCTCAACATCCAATACTAGATTTGTTTTTCACAATGAAAGGATAAAAGATAGAAACGGATTTGCTAACATTAAATGCTTCTAATCTCTTATATATATATATATATATATATATATATATATATATATATATATATTATATCTTCTTTTAATTTTTATTAGATACGATAATAACTTTCTCATTCACTTGTTATTCAATCCATTGTCACTTTGTTTTAGAAGATTCCGCATTTGATTGTTACTTGTTTCCCATTTATTCATTTTACATTTATGCAAACTTTTGTATATAAATTCATATATCGATTATTATTAAATGTATATTCATAATTTATGGTATTATTAGTTTCAATATTATATATATATATATATATATATATATTATAGTATATTCAACCATCATATAATTTGTTAGTAAAGAATTATTGTCTATATGAATTAACTCATTATATCAATACAATTTATTTTGTAAATTTACACCTAACAGATATTGTAAGTACTATCAACATTTTTTTTATGCATAAAATGTTTTCTCAATGAAGATCTTAAATATGGTTTCTTTAAAATATTATTGACTTGATCACAAAAAAAAAAAAAATTGGTTAATAGTGTTATAATATGATTATTGGGATTTTATTTTGTAATGTTAGAAATAATGAAGATAAATAGTATAACTCCAATACACTATATATGAAAAGTAATCTAACATTAACTTTTAGGTGTTAACATACTAAAAATATTATGGTATAAATTTTTGGGATGTTACATTTTGTCCCCCAGATACAGAAATTTCTCCCTCAATTTTTATTTATTTACTAAAATAATTGAGGGTAAATATCTTTTATTTTTTCTTCTAACTCCCATTTAATATCCCTATTAGCTTGATTCCATATGACCTTTATGAGAGGGATTTGTCTGCCTCTCAGTTCCTTGACCTTCTTGTCCATAATTTGTACAGGCATTGCGTCAAATGTAAGGTTATTATTTAATTGTACTTTATGAGGTCTTATTACATGTGATGGATCAGAAATATATTTTCTTAATTGAGACACATGAAACACATTATGAAGGCTGAAAAGAAAAGGGGGTAAACAAATTTGATAAGCAACAAGACCTATTTTTCTAAAAATTTGGTAAGGACCAATGAACCGGGGAGTGAGTTTCTTCGATTTCATCACCCTACCAATTCCAGTTGTTGGTGTAACTTTCAAGAATACATGATCCCCTTCTTGAAATTCAAGAGGTCGTCTTTTCTTGTTATCATAACTTTTTTGTCTACTCTGAGTTGTTCTCAAATTTTCCCTAATCATTTTGATTTTCTTGGTTGTATATTGAATCATGTCAAGACCTAATACTGAATTCTCACTAGTCTCAAACCAACACAAAGGTGTTCTACATTTCCTCCCATATAATGCCTCATAGGGTGTCAAACCTATGCTGGAATGGAAACTATTGTTATAGGTGAACTCAATCAAAGGTAGGCATCGGTCCTAACTATCAGAATTTTCTAACACACAAGTTCTCAGCAAATCTTTCAAAGATTGAATGGTTCTTTCAGATTGTCCATCAGTTTGGGGATGATAAGTTGAGCTAAGGTGAAGCTTGGTACCTCAGGCTTGATGTAAACTTCCCCAAAATTTTGAAGTAAATCTAGGGTCCCTATCAAATATAATACTTATAAGACCTCTATGTAACCTGACAATTTCTCTTATGTACAATTTAATCAATTTTTCCAATGAATACCTAATGTTAATGGGTAGGAAATGACCAAACTTTGTTAACCTATCCACGATAACCCATATGGAATCAAATTTTTGAATGGTTCGTGGGAGGCCAACTACAAAATTCATTACTATACTATCCCATTTCCATTCAGGTATATCTAAGGATTGTAACATTCTTGCTGGTTTTGGTGTTCTATTTTAGCTTTTTGACAAACTAGACATTTTGCTACATATTATGCCACTTCCTTTTTCATTTTGGGCCACCAAAACATTTTCTTAAGATCTTGATACATTTTCGTTGTGCTCGGATGTATGCTTAATTTGCTTTTATGTGCTTCTTCTAGAATCATTTCCTTAATTTCCTCATTATTGGGTACACGCATCCTATCCTTAAATCTTAAAGTTCTGGTTTTATCTATGCCAAAATTCTCCCCACCCCTTTGACCTATCAATTTCTTTTTCTTATTAATGAACTCATCACTTTCTTGTGCCTCATGGATTTGCTTTTATAAATTGTTAGTGATCTGAATAGAGTTTAATTGCATTTTATCATGGCTTAGGGTGACCGACAAATCCATGTCTCTAAATTTTTCTAAAAAATTCATTTCATGAATCATTAGTGAAGAGACATGTAAAGATTTTTTTTGCTTAAAGCATTTGCCACTACATTTGCCTTTCCTGGATGGTAATGTAATTCAAAATCATAGTCTTTCAGAAATTTCATCCATCTCCTTTGTCTCATATTTAATTCCTTTTGGTCGAACAAGTATTTGAGACTCTTATGATCACTAAAAACTTCAAACTTACCACAATACACATAATGTCTCCATATCTTAAGTGCAAAAACAATGGCAGCTAGTTCTAGATCATGGGTTAGGTAATTTTTGTCATGTTTTCTTAGTTGCCTAGAACTATATGCGACTACTTTTCTATCTTGCATAAGAACACATCCTAATCCCATTTTGGAAGCATCACAAAATATAACAAAGTGACCGGTAGGATCAGGTAATGCTAAAACAGGAGAAATGGTTAATCTTTTCTTGAGTTCTTGGAAACTATTCTCACATTTTTCTGTCCACATAAAAGCTTGGCCCTTTTTAGTGAGTTGGGTTAACGGCATAGCTATTTTGGAAAATCCCTCAATGAATCTTCTATAATAGCCTGCCAAACCAAGAAAACTACGAATCTCAGTCATTATTTTTTGTGGTTCCCATTGTAAAAATGCTTTTACTTTGATTAGGTCCACTAATACTCCTTCTTTGGAAATCACATGTCCTAAGAACCTCACTTCCTCTAATCATAATTCACACTTAGTTAATTTGGCATACAATTGTTTGTCTTTCAAAATCTGTAAAACAGTCTGAAGATGTTCCTCATGTTTTTCAAGAGTTTTAGAATAAATAAGAATATCATTTATAAAGACAACTACAAAACGATCTAAAAAGGGACGAAAAATTCTATTCATATAATCCATAAATATTGTAGGAGCATTGGTTACACCAAAAGGCATCACTTGATATTCATAATGACAATATCTAGTTCTAAAAGCAGTTTTTTGTATGTCTTCTATTTTACTCTAATCTGATGATATCCAGACCTCAAATCTACTTTAGGAAATACAAAGGCTCCTCTCAATTGGTCCATCAAGTAATCTATTCTAGGAAGATGGTATTTATTCTTTATGGTGAATTTATTTAATTACGATAATCTACGCACAACCTAAAACTTCCATCTTTCTTTTTAACTAACAAAACGAGGCTCCTCAAGGTGACACACTAGGACGAATGAACTATTTTTCAACCAACTCTTTTAATTTTTTTCTTCAGATCTACTAATTCAAAGGGTGACATCCTTTATGGTGCCATAGAGATTGGTCTAACTCCAAGCATCAGATCTATGGAAAATTCAATTTCTTTGTTGGGTGGTAAACTAGGAAATTCATTGGGAAAAACTTCAGGAAAATTTTGAACAACTGCAATATTTTTCAAATCAACTTCCTCTTTTATTTTCATAGAGGATAATAAAAAGTACCCTTGAACTTTATTCTTTAAAGGCTCACTTTTTAAGTTGGTAGGTGATTTCAAAAGATTCTAAGAGTTTAGAAACATTACTGATTTCTCAGCACAATTCAAAAGGACTTGATTGGAAGATAACCAATCCATATCTAAGATTACATCTAATTGAGACAAAGGTAGACATACTAAATTTACAAGGAATTTTCTATTCTCATGAACAATTTAAACAAACTCTATTGGTAATTTATGTGTCATTTGTGGGAGTTGAAACAACCAAACTAGTTTTCAGAAAAGAGATCGACAAATTAAGGTGTTGAACACAATAATTGGAAATGAATGAATGAGTTGCACTTGAGTCGTACAGTACATTTAAAGTTTTGCCTTCAATAAAACACATACCTTGAATCATATCATGGTTTTCAGCGGTGTCAACTCCAGTCATGGTGTAGACTCTTCCTGTTGTAGTAGGTCTTGTCTTAGTTGCAGCTGGATTGAAATGTGTCTTTTGTTGTCCACATTCATAGAATAGGTGGCCAAGTTTCCCACACTTGAAACAGACTGGTCCTTTAAGATGAAAATCTTTAGCATGATAACTTTGTCCGCATTTAAAGCATATGATATGATTATAGGCAAGTCTACTAGAATTTCCTGATGAGGATTGGTTGGATTGGGACCTCCATTGTGGGCGATTGTAAGGTTTTCCCTCATTGCGTCTATTTTTATTTGTCTAGGGTCCAAAATATTTTGGTTTGTTGTTTTGATTGTTCTCAAAGTCTTCCAAAAATCTACACTTGTGGATAAGCGTAGGAAAATTAGCAATTTTTAGTATTCCTACTGCTTTTATCAATTCATCCCTAAGTCCATTTTCAAATTTTATACACTTCATCCTTTCCTTTGGGTGATAAAAGAAAGTAGAGTATTTTCCTAATTCGTCAAACTTGGAAGCATATTCACCTATTATCATACTTCTTTGTTTCACCTACATGAACTCTATTTCTTTTCCTCTCCTCACATCATTTGAGAAATATGTTTCTAAAAACCTTGTTCTAAATACTTCCTAGGTAATAATTATTCTCCCTCCTTCAAGTAATCTCCTAGTACCATCCCACCAATATCTAGCTCTCCTATCAACATAAATACATCATAACTCACCTTTTGGTTGTCAGCACAGTTCATAACTCAAAATATTTTCTCCATTTCCTTAATCCATAATTTAGTTTTTTTCTGGATCATATCCTCCAGAAAATTGTGGAGGTTTGTTTCTCCTAAATTCAGCTAAACCTTGTGATTCAGGGGTTCATTCATGTCTTTGATTCCTTACTAGAGCAGCAGTCATGTCTCGGATAGCTTGCATTGCTTCAGTTAATTCATTGTTCCTCATATTGTTTGCCATATGGAATTGTATTAGTTAGTAAAAAAAATGTGATGAGTACATTTCATAGATCTCACATTAAACGTTGATTTGATACCATCTAATGTGGCGACTTACGAACCCTTTTTTTTTTATTATTATTATATGATTTACTTATAGAATTTTAATATCAAATTTTACAATAATATCTAACAAACTTAAAATATTCACATATATGCTTATATCTTTTACAGTACGATATGCATCCTATATTTACATCATTTAGCACACATAATATTTTCTACACTAGAAGAGGAAGGAGTGTTATTTATTTACAGTCCCCGCCCCCTCCCCTCACATACTGGTCTTCAAACATGGGGAGGAAAAAGGTTATAAATAGGGTTCACTTGGACTATTGGGGGTAAGAAAAAGGTAACTCCAATTTGTCCTTCAATTATAATAGGTGCATTTGAAGTTAAAAGGAAAGGGATAGTAGAGTTTTTGTTCCCCTGAAATGTCACAGAATTATTTACTGCATTTGTTTGCCATGCATTTTGTCGGGAAGACAGCCACAATGTCAACGAAGAAGGGATCAGGCATGTTAGGAGCAGCCATCTATGATGAGGTTATAAAATTTTGTTTTTCATACACAATCATAAAACAGGAAAGTGAGACAAATATCACATAAAAATATACAGGATATCATAATAATATAAAATAATATGGAAACTCTTCAAAATCCATAAAATTGAATTTCATCATACCTTATAAAGATATTGATTAATTTTGTAGCGACTAGTCAAGACAAATGAGCTCATGGCCAACAAAGTAACTCAAGAAAATTTCATCTTGAGAATATTAACTCGTTTAAATCCCCAAGGTCATACCTCCAACTACAACAACTACAATAATCAAATCTTTATTTATCATAAATTTTATTTCAATATTAAACCATATAATTATATAAATAAATAGGGTCAAATGCATAATTAAAATAAATAAATATAAATAAATAAATGGACCAGTATGTGACTGGCGATAAATATAAATAAGTAAGTGAGAGTAAATATAAATTGAATAAATAGGACCAGTATACAACTGGAGATGAATATAAATAAATAAATAGGAACAGGAACTAAATATAAATTAGAATGAGGTTAGGGACATCTCACTTAAAGTAAATATAGAAATAAAAATAATTATGAAGAGACAAAAAGATAAAAGTAAAAGAGATAAAATAATACATGTCTCCTCCCCTTACCTTAGTTATTATGGAAAACACACCAATATATATATATATTCTTCTCTTTTAATTTTTATTAGATACGAATAATAACTTTCTCATTCACTTGTTATTCAATCCACTGTCACTTTGTTTTCAAAGATTTTGCATTTGATTGTTACCTCTTTTCCATTTATTCATTTTGCATTTATTCAAACTTTTGTATATAAATTCATATATCGATTATTATTAAACGTATATTCATAATTTATTGTATTATTAGTTTCCTTAATATATATATATATATATAGATATATTTATAGAATATTCAACCATCATATAATTTGTTGGTAAAGAATTATTGCCTATATGAATTAACTAATTATATCAGTACAATTTATTTTGTAAATTTACAGCTAGCAGATACTATAAGTACTCTCAACATTTTTTTTATGCATAAAATGTTTTCTTAATGAAGATCTTAAATATGGTTTCTTTAAAATATATTGACCTGATAAAAAAAATTGTTAATAATGTATATAATATAATTATTGGGATTTTATTTTGTAATGTTAGAAAAAATAAAGATAAATAGTATAACTCCAATACATTGTATATAAAAAGTAATATATCATTAACTTTATTTTTGGGATGTTACAATCCTCCATAAATAACATTTGATCAATGCTAGGATGCCACATGCCCATCATCTTCTTCCCTTTTCACAATCCAAAACAATTTTTCTCTAACATAACCAGAACCCTTATTGTTCACTTCCACACCATCGTTAACCTCGCCATCAGCCAGCACCACACCAGAACAACATTGGTGATGCACCATATTGGAGAAACAACGACGTTCTTCCACCTATATCGCACTAGACACGCTGAACCCTCCACCAACCAGTACAAATCAATCATTGGAAAACGTGAAACTTCACACCACTATCATGTTGTGAGCCATGCTAAAATATTGCAAATTTACTAAAATAATTAATTTAATTATATCAGAAGTTATCAATAAAGGATATTTGTCAAATATTTTTTAAAATCATCAATATTGTTAATTAGTTAGAAGATGTTACATCAACAAATAAAATATTTCAGCAAGAGAAGAGTTAGAATCCAAGCTCAATCAAGTCCTATATAAAGAGACCTAGGGGAAGCAAAAGAGGAAGCATTAGCAACTCTGGTTTTGTGGAGCTATCGTCATATCTGTCACCTTTTTCCACCCCTTTTTTACCCTTTCTTTCATTCATTATGTTTTCCACCCCATCATGGAGAGTTAAGCTTCTAGAGTTGATTCCCTTATAATTTCATTATGGATTTTGAGGTTAGATTAAAATAATTTATTTGTTCCTTTTAGTTATTGTAGTGGTTTATTCTTCTTCTTTGTCTTCTATCTCTACATTAAGTAAAATTAATGATGATATTAAATCTATATGCAAAACAATCATATGAGACCAAAGGTTTTTAATTTTAATTAAGAAGTTACTTTGATTTAAGTTAGAAATTTTTCTATGATTGAATGAGTTTTTTGCCAATAATTGAGAAGTTGCTTTGATTTTTTTGGAAAATTTTTAACTACAATTAATCTAGAAGTTACTTTAATTGATTAGCTTTTACTTGATAATAGAGGGAAAAGAATAGATATGATTAGGCATAGTAACATTTAATTGAGAAGTTACTTTGGTTAAATTTATTATGGATAATCTAAAAGGTTCTCGCTTTTAGTTGAGGAGTACTTTGGTTAAAATTAAGAACGCAACAAATTAATTGAGAAGTTACATTGAGTGACTTAAAAATTTACAACAATAATCAATTGAACAAAATATTTTGATAACCAATGATGAATCTATTTTGAAAAAGTATTGGAAATTGACTTGTTTTACTATCATTGTTTTTACAATCTTTTATTTAGCTTGCATAGACAAGAAGCACCCCTCTATATTCTAGTTATTTTTGGTTTTGTTAATCTATTCTAGTGTCTTTCTTTAGGTGTTTCTATTTTGAGTGCTAACATTTGTTCTTAGCTTTTATTTTCTTATTTGTCATTCCTTGTTCTTTCAATTTTGTCAAGTTAAATTCCTTTTGTGTATCCTTGCTCCATTTTAGACCTTTCTTGCTTTTCTCCTTAGATTCTCTTCTCGATTTTTTGTGTTATTAGGTGTAGGTTTTCTCTTTTGAGGTCAACCTGTAAGTAAATTAAGGTGTTTCTAGGCCAAGAAGGGGGAGAGGGAGACTGAATTGGCTTTTTCTAAAAATTGTATTATTTTTGAAGTTTAATAAAACCTTGAGGAAAAATTCAACTAACCATAGAATCTAAGAATGCATCAGTTATGGAACATGCATTTTAACTGGTTGAAATACCAAAATAACATATTAAAATCTCGATAGAGAATTTTACAGTAAATGCACCAAAACACTCAAATTACAAAGATTACATATTTGATTAATATGCTTATCAAGACAAGTTAAATTAATTCCAAATGCACAAAGTTATCAACTTGATATGTAATTACACAATGATTTATATTAATGATAAAATAATTGTGAATTCTTGATACATACAACAAATTGAAAAATATGATCAATTGATTAAAATACTAACAATGAGTGTACATAAAATTCACTTAACACAATTTATCAACCAAGATCAATAACAATTGATAGAAGATGCAACATTATACTAATTGCTTATGCAAATATGTAAGGATTTCAATAAAAGATTACCCAAATTCATTTTCATAATGAAATTAAACTAAGAACAATACAATGCAGAAAGTGTAAACCAATTCACATAGAATTTTTATATTGGTTCACTCCACTTGAGCTACATCCAGTTAGTCAAGGCAACCTTAGCCTGAATTTTCACTATTTCAAAAGATTTACACAACCCTTACAAGATTCAACTTTTGAAATACAAGATTCAATACATTAAGGCTCTTGAATCACACAAGAAACCCACATAGCACAACAAGAAACTTTCTTCAAAATCTGGAATCACGCTAGACATACCACAAATTCACAAGAAGAATTAAACCTCAATGGTGGCTCTCCCTAGCTAACCAAGAACCTTTTTCAATGCACACACTATGAGCAAACACAACTCCAAAAACTCTAAGGATGATCACCAACAACACCAACTCTAGTTCTTTAGAGAGAAAGAGAGTTTTTTATTTTCTAATTGATTTCGTGCTAAAAAATGAATCACTCTCTTTTGCATAGAAAAAGACAAGCTTTGTAGCTTGTCAACTAACATATTGCAAAGGTTGAAATTTCTGCTTAATCGGTTGAGTTCACTTACTTTAAGTGAAACCAACTGATTCATTAATATTCTTGTCGATCAAGTATGTTACTAGCAGAACTATAATTCCCAAATTGTTTAACTTGTTCAAAATTATTTTAACAAATTGAAAAGTTACAAATAGACACAAGACTTTTATCTGAAGTCAAATAGTCTTGAAGTTTAAACCACAACATCAACTTTCAAGTTCTTCCATCCTAACCAGTTCAAATTTCACTTCAAGCTTGAAAGATCTTCAATTCTTCATCAAATCTACATGCATTAAATTCATTTGTGCTAACAGAACCAACCCTTAAGGTAACATCTTAGGGGGTGGAAAACTTAAGTGGACTCAAAGCCTTGGTTAAGGAGCAAAGAAGGAGAGAAATAGTTGGAGAGGACTTGCTAGACATTTTGGTTGGATTCACATCTTGATTTCTCTATCTTGTAAATTTGACTTACTTTGGTGTTCAATCTCATCTCCTAATTAAAACCTTGTTTCTTTAGTGAATCATTTTTTGTTGTTAAGTTCTTTGAAGGTTCTAAATGCTTTCAAGTTCTTCCATCGCAACCAGTTCAAACTTCACTTCAAGCTTGAAAAGATCTTCAATTCTTCATCAAATCTACATGCATCAAATTCATTTATGCTAATAGAACCAACCGTAGGTTCAATCTTAGAGGGTGGAAACCTTAAGTGGACTTGAAGCCCTGGTTAAAGAGCAAAGGAAGACAAAACATTTAGACAAGAGTAGCTAGCCATTTTGATTGTATTTGCATCTTGCTTTCTTTAACTTGAAATTTTGCTTACTTTGGTGTTCAATCCCATCTCCTAATAAGAACCTTGTTTCTTTAGGGAATCATTTTTTGCTGGTAAGTTCTTTGAAGGTTCTAAGTACCTGTCTACTTGTATATTAAACTTACCTTTAGGCTGCATAGTTTAGATTTAATTTTTTTTCCTTAATTGCTTTTATTTGCTTATAGTTTAGTGGTGTCTACTTGTATATCAAACTTAATTCAAGGATAGGGCAATCAATTAACTAGTTATGGTGTGTGTGTGTGTGTGTGTGATTTAAGTGGGTAAACAACTACTTATTGTAATTGATTTAAACTATTTACTATTTATATTTATACTAAATGATATGTTCAAACTAATAAAACAAAATGCCACCTAAATATGAACTCAACTAGAGCTAAAATGCAATATGAACTATACTCCCTTATTTTCAACTACTAAATGCAATCCAAATGTATAAGATGATGGTATGGGTGTATGAAATGATTTTAGTAACTAATCCTAAGCTAATCTAATATCTAACAGTACCTAAAATGAGAGGGAAAAGATTATAAACAAACTATTTGATCAAAATTGTAAGACAAAACCTAAATGTAGCCTAAGTTTCTGATGAAATTCTTATGTCATGGAAAGTGGATTTATGTAGTAGTGAGCTACAAAACTATTTACAATCCTAAATGCCACTAAAATCTAATCAAATCCTATATATGCCTAGTGACTATGAAGTCAATGTTGCTTTTAATGTATTTTACTTGCATATGATGAGGCAGACCCTCCATATTTAAGGTCAAATCCTTTTAAGGAGAGAGAAGATAATGACAAACCCTTAGCAAAGGGAGCAACCATAAGAGCCATGGTTGAAGGATTCAAGAAGACTGGGCTTTATCGAGCAAAGTAGGCCCAAGTTGATGTTCATCTAGGCTAAGAAAGATGTGAAAACCTAGTCTAAGATTCTTTTGTAAATAATATTTTGGGCTTTGTATTATGAGTCTAGTAGTGTAGAATTTTATTTAGGCCATGTTTTGGGCTTGAGCCTAGTAGACTAGTTTGGGTCTAAAAAGAGATGGGCTTGATTTTGGGCCAATATTTTGGAGCACATGGATTAGGGTTTCCAAAACCCTAATTTTGAGACAAATTTGGAGAGCAAGGCTCTCTCCTTATACGCACAAGAGCATGAATATATGTTTTCTTAGGTGGTAAGTCACACTTTGTGCATGTTCTCTTTTGGCTCCAAAATTCAAGTTTCTAAATCATTTTCCCCCCTCATTTTTTGAGACACCTAGCTCTCCTTTTGTTCTATAAATAAAAAGGCTTACCTCATGTAATCTTAGCTTGAATTTGAGTAAAGAATTGATGCCAAAATGTGTTCATATTCCTCGTGTTTGAGCTCTTCCTAGACTTGTCCTCTCTTCCAGACTACCACTAACACAAAGAAGACTTTTAATGTTTGTCATTTTTGGTTTTTTATGTCTGTCCAAACCCCGATGTCGTATCGGGTGACGTTAAAATTGATATCGAAATTAAAACCTGATGTCCCTTAACATTAGTTTGTAAGGAACCCCAACATCCCTTAACGTCAGTTCTGGAAAAATCCAAACGTCCAATTGGCACGATTTAAAGGTAAAAACAACAACTTTTAACGTCTATCATGGTAACGATAGATGTCAAAAACTATTTTTTTTTATTTTTGTTGTATTTACAATTTTCCCACACCTGAAAAGCCGAAAAATTCCACAACAGATCACAAATATTCCAACAAAATTTTGGATTTACAATTTTAACTCATATATAAGATACGACATTGGTATTGCATTACAAAAACATTATAAAAAAATAGCATTTTGGGGTTTGTGAAGAGGAACCTCATGTCCAGCACCTCTTACAGTTTGTTAATGGCAGAAGTTGCACCAACGTTGCCATTGTCATACCATGTGTACCAATTGGCGATGATAGATAGTTTCAAGACATCAATTGAATATCGAGTAGCTATCATTGGAACCACAACATCAGTGTCTTCACTACAGCCAAATATCAAAGATAAAGAGTTTTAATTACAAAACAATTAAACAAAATACTAAGCATTGAACCTCAAAAGGTAAAAACATTTTCACTTTTTATTGGACAGTGATTAAAATAAAGATGTGTCGTGTGAATAGCTACTGGAAATTAAGAAACTAATAAGATAAAGTTTTTAGTCCAAGTTTTTTTTTATTTTGGTTTAAGTTCTTTATGTTTTATCTCTATAAAATCCAAAATGAATGTTTTTATTTCTTATAAAATATATAAATTTTAGTTTTAGTTTTGTGAAACATCTCTTTTTTTCAATTTTCATCCCTTCAAAGTTTGAAATTATTATTTTCAATCCTTAATATTCACTTCAAGATAAATAAGTAATATTAATGATATAGTCCAAAGAATTTTGAGATACTTGTTAGAATTTTTGAAGTATCAATGTTTTGTTTAACACGTAAGATGCATATATTCATTGTAAGTGGTAAAAATAGTTTCAAACAGTATTGAAACTCATGTTAGGTAACATTGGAGAGTTTTTCATCTTGGATTTGGCTATTCTTCAATGGTGTGCCATTGAAGAAATACATGGCAAATTTTTGTAGTATAGTGCACCTATACTATCTCTTTGTAAGTATATTCTTCTCTATAAATTGCGCATAAATGATGAATACCTGCATGCCTTCCAAATTTACTCCCATTAAAGTTCATCTCCTAGTCAACCCCATCAAAACCCTACATGATTTACACACAAATATATTAGTGAAGCAGCATAAACATTAATACAAAAAATAACACCGCAGTCCCACTAATGCAGACATAGTAGAATTAGGATAATGTGACCATAAGTTCAACCATTTGACTATCGAAAGAGTTAACAATATTTGAAAAAAAACAAAAAAAAACGATAAGTCTAGAAAAATGATGAGTTATCAAACAAAATAAGACCAACCAAAATGGTGGCATATAAAGATCCATCGCAGAAATTTCAAATATGTTAATTGCTTTCGCCGAAGATCCATCGATAGGTTATGAAGGTCTATAGCAAGAGAATGCTGCCAAAAGTAGATATAAAAAAGCTAGTCATATGGGGACGAAAACAAAACATATTTGGTTCAAAATGCCTAAATCAATAAGCAAATGAAAACCCAACAAGTTCAGTGGTGGAAAACGAAGCCAAACTCACGTACAGAGGTCGTTGTTGCCGGTAGCGAGGAAAACTTTAACTCGCGTGAAAGAACAATGTAGCGTTTTTGTTTTTGCACTGGTTTAAAAACCTTTTTGATGTTGGGGGAGTGGGCGTCGACGTTAAATGGTGTCAGGGTGTTGGGGGTCGACATCCTTTTCTGAATGACATTGATGTTTTACAGAGTCGACACTAAGTAACGTCTTGGATATAGCTAGTCGATGTCAAATTTGACCTTTTATTTACAAAAATGTCACCGGTCATTTTTTACGTTGGGCTTCTCGTGGGCAGACGTTAAATGGGTGACGTTATACACCTTTTTTGTAGTGTACTTTAGGTTTCCTTCCTTAGGAAATGGTCTCACCTCTCCCTAGGAAACTCTTCCAAACCGAACAAAACATCATCAACACCGAACCTTCTCACCTTCATATCTCCTTACTTTTGCATGTATCAACCTTCCATGAAGTCCTTTATCACTTGCTCATGGATTCCAAGCTTGAAGATGGACTCATTACCACTCATCCATAAGAGTTGGCCTAACCTCTCTTGAGATCACCCAAACATCATCATCTCATCACCATTAAGTCATCAAAAACCTAGTCGTACACCTTATTTCCCATAGCTTATGTACATCATCGTCACCATTGGAGTCTCCAACTTAGCTTGTGTCATATAGCTTGGAAGGAGAACTTCCATCACATCCAATCAAACCTTACACATCTCACCTAAAACCTCTTCATCGCTATGCTCCTCGAAGTTGGGAGGTTAACATATAATAGGATAAGACCAAAGAAATATAATTTTTCTTTACACATAAAGGCATTGATACTAGTATAATTGTGGAAGCTTGAAGACTTAAAAATATATCATATTGAGCCTAGTGGGGTAATTTACTACATATGTCCGAGTACATCTAGGACATCTCGAACACCCAAGCCTAGATGTACTAGACCTATATGTTGTAAAGAAACATAATATGCCTTTGAGACTATAGTTAAAGAATGATCGGTAAAATAATGACCGAAAGATAAATAAAAGTAATTAGCTATGTGAATTATGCCCATACATATATAAACCCATAAATATGATATAAATAGCACAACACTCACGGTAAATTAATTATGTTTATTGTTCTTGCATTTACTATCGTATGACACAAACACCTTTTTTCGGTCCAAGAGAAGAGTAACTTAGGATACCCTGACCCGAAAGTGGAAAGGTGGAGCTAGGAGTGTGCATTTAAAGTGTTTGCAAGATATATTCATTATAACAACAATAACCAAGCACCTATTTTCAATTGGGTCCTTCGAGATTTTTGCAGTTTTGTCCTATTTTCCTTTTCTTACATCAGCCTTTTAAATAAAAAAGTAGGAATTAAGAAATAATAAATTTAAAACTAATGTAAAAAAAACAGACAACGATAAACGGATAATTCTTTTAATGAAAATAATTTTATTATTTGTATATTATTACAAATGATTTAATAAAATAAATTAACCAGCATTAATAAATTAATATTATATTTTTATTTTTTACATAAAGTTTTTGTCAATAATTTAAAACATACTATAAAGTAATTATTTATTATTATTATTGAACTATATTTAAACTATTGATTTACTATGTCAAAATTATTGCTTTCATTGATCTATATAACCGAAACAAATATTTGTATTTTAGACAATTGCAAAATCGTGTGCATATAAATTCAAAGAGTAAAATATTAATTTTAAAAGAAAAATTAATAATTATACATGAAAATTTTTTAAATGTATATTTAAGTTAAATTAGTAATTTTATTGTTATTAATATTTAAAGCAATCTGATACTAAATTGTATAGAGATTCTGAATCAAATATTTAATTATTTATTTTCAAAAACTTGATTGTGACCATCTTACCCCTGCATATTTGTCCCCAAATTAGTCGCACAAAAAATGACCGTTTCTGGTGACCAACATGCCTATTGAGACCAAGCATTCTCCCTCGTACACGTCCTTTCCAGGATGTTGCGTCTATAAATTGGAAACCTTTGCAACCACGACTTCTCGACAACCCAATTATCCTTTGTTTTGTGCTTGCCGTGAAATAACATAACACACGTGGGTTTCGTTCTCTGATGCAAAAGTTAATCACTTGAGAGAGAGGTTTGTTTCCTCGATCAGTTTTCTCTTTTGTTTTAAAGATGGAAGGGTTTGAAGAAGGGTTTGTTGTGAAAGGAGGCATAAAATTGCCAATTGGGTTCAGATTTTGTCCCACAGATCAGGAGCTTCTCCTTCACTACCTCAAGAACAAGGCCTTTGCTCAACAATTACCTGCTTCAGTCATTCCAGAAACTGATATTTTTCAGACTCACCCATGCCTGCTTCCAGGTTCCTTCCACTCTTTTTTTCATTCTTTTTTGTTACTTTTTTTCATAAAAATCAAAATCCCTTCAATTTGTATCTACCTTTATTTCAATTTTTTTAGAAAATAATGCTAATTTAGTACATGTGAATAGAAAGAATTGTAATGAATAGAATTTGAAAGAGCGAATAATTAAAAAGATTTAGAGTCGCTGTATTTATACATGAATTTTTTTAAAGGATTAACTATGTTTTTTTTTAATTTACGGTAAAAATTAGAATTGGTTTTTTTTTTTATTTTGAATTAATTTATTCTTTTAAACTATTTTTTTTAGTTTATTTGAACACGTTTCATTACCATTACAGTTTTAGACTCGTTATAACGTTTGACAATTTTTTTTTTCAAATTGTTTTCGTTTAGAGGATTAAATTAATTTTTAAAATAAATTAATTTCAACTTTTATTAAAAATTAAAAAATTAAAAATATATTTCACTCTATCATGGATTAACAATAGTAAAATAAAACGAAATATACATCTTCTTTTAACAATGAGCCACCGTATCAGAAACATTCTTTTCACTCGAATCACTCGTCATTATACTTTGACAAAAGGGCCTTTCACTCAATTTTAATAGCTAGCACAAAAGATAGTTCATAGATGACAATTGTTCTCATGTCATTGAAAAAATTGCAAGATGGAATAGTATTTCTCTGAAGTGATTGAAATGGAAAATATTAGTAGTTTCTCTTTTGTTGAAGCATGATATGAAACTATTTTTGGTGAATCGTACTTGTAGGTGATTTGAGGGAAAAAAGGTACTTTTTTAGCAATTGTGGAAAAGTGAACAAGAGAAGTGCCGGTTCCGGTTGTTGGAAATATGTTGGAAAAGAAAAAGAAATAAGGGTTTGTGAAAGCAATGAAGTAATTGGGATGAAGAAAACACTGATTTTCTGCAAAGGTTCCCATGAAACAAGAACTCGCTGGGTCATGCACGAATTGCGTCTTGTAACTTCGTACGCATATCAGGTAAACTATCATAAATTTCAAACAACGTAAAAATAAACTGAATTCATACAAATCCAAATACTGTTACAAAAGTTAATATTAAATCACATTCTTGTGTGGTTGGATCAATAAACCCACTTTGTCCAATTCATTCTTAAACATAAACAAATCATGAGAATTGATATTGTTATTTATTTTTTGAATGACATTAAAAAAATTACTAACTTCATTATTTTCAGCATCTTACAATATCATATAAAATTTCATATTGTCATTTTCTAATCTTGAAGAACCTTAAAAATATAAGATGAACATTAAAAATTTTTAACAATCAATTAATTAAAATATCTTATTAAAACTATTTATTAAAAATTTAAGTCACAGTCTTCGTTTATATATATATATATATATATATATATATATATATATATATATATATATATATATATATATAAAGATTTTTTGTTAAATTAAAATTTAACAAATATAGATATTTAATGATAAAAAACTGTTATAATAATATTTGTATTTGTTCCGTTAATATGTTGATACCATTACTTGTTAATATATATTTATAATATCTATTTTTTACTCGTTGATAAACATTTTATCCCTAATTTTATTTTAAAATAATAGTACATTAATTAAATATTCATTCCTCTAATAATACTGATTTGAGTAATTTTATTAGGAAATTATTAAGCCACAGAAGTGGAATGCTTATAGAATGACAATGATATATCATTTATTCCAATTATATTTATGTTAAAAATATTTATATTTTTTATTGTTTTTTTTCTTTGAACATTAAAAATACACCGATATTAATACTTTAAAAAAATTTAATATAAATCCTTTTAACATATGTATGGAGAGATTATTTTACTTTCTTTTTGTAAATTAATCTTGTTTTACTAATATTTATATTAGTCAAGATTTTTTACTGTTTTTTTTTTCTTTGAATGAATATTAAAAATATATTAAAATTGATACTTTTAATATATTTTAAAACATCAATATATTTTAAATATATCGTCTAAGAAAACGAAACAAAAAATTCAAATTCTATATACATGTAACAACTTACAACTTCTAAAGAATGTCTAAATGTAAAATAGAATAATAAGAGTTAAATATATTTTTTATTCTTAAATTATAATAAAAAGTTAAAATTGTGTTCCGTTCTTATTCTTAAATTAAATTATAGAACATTTTTATTTCTGAAATTAAATGTTTTATAATTTATTTTAGATATAAAATATAATTTTTATAATAATTTGGAGAAAAAATTATTTAACTCAAAAAATAACTACTACTCACAATGAATATGTTTAGTAGATTTTATTCGAACAAGAGGGTAATGTGCCTAAGATGCAGTCTATAGTTTTCCATTATTTGAAGACTTAAGAATTCATCCATTCTCGTGCAGATGGCGGTGGCAGATTTTGCTGTGTATGTGATATTTCAGAAAAGGAAGAAGACGCCAAAAGCATCTCAGCAGAGACCCTTTTGTAGCAGCAAACTTCAGAGAGTACATGATGTTAAACCTAGCATAATGGATTTTGATCACGATAATATACTGCTTCCGCCACCTTCTTCCCCATCTTTACTTCAGGACTGTGGTGAAACTTCTAAGAACTTAGACTAGGATTTAACTTATAGACTAGAACAGTGCTTGCTTGTAAAGCACCAACTACGTTTATCTTTACTTTGCAATAAATGAAACCACGTTTTACCTTACACTTTTCAAAACAAAAGTAGAAGTCATATATAATCATACCATTGGTTCAACACAAAAGTAAAACACTTAGATTTTATTATTAAATCAGCAAAATCGGAAACACTGCAATTACATGATAAACCACATTATCGAATGAACCAAAATTAATTAACAATTTTACTAGTTATTATAATAATTAAGTTAAAAATAATAATTTAATTATTGGTATAATTACTGATTTAGTTTTCTAATTTTTTAGTTTGGTTCAACTTGGTCCCTTATTATTAGTTTGTTCAATTTAGTTTCGCAATTATTTATTTAAAGAAGGTTCAATTTGGTCATCTCCATTAAGTTGGAGTTAACACCGTGTTTTGTCAAGCCCTGAAATTTTAAATTTAATTTTAATTTTTTTTTTAAATATATAAACTGTCACGTGTCAGGTTACCATCGTGCCACGAGACAATTTACAATCATGACATGTGACAATGATAATAATTGTTTTCAATTTAGTCCCCTATCAAATTATTAAATAAACTTAATTACAACTTATGTATACATGTTACAATAATCTTGTTAAATATATACATCAAATCACTCCACTTAAATACTCAAGTTATTTTATTTTTTACATTTTTATCTTTGTACTTTTTTGCACATGAAATTTTTTATTCTTGTAAAACATAAAATAATTTGAATATTTAGTTGTAGTGATTTGATGTATAAATTCAAAAAAATTATTTTAACATGTATATATAAGTTATAATTAAGCTTATTTACTAATTTGGTCTCAAATTGGAAAAGATAAAATTGGATCGTTTTTAAAAATAGGAGTACTAAATTTAACAAAAAATTGAAATAGGGGACTAAATTGAAAACAACTATTATCATTGTCATATGTCACAATCGTAAATTGTCACGTGGCACGACGGTAACTTGACACGTGACAGTGTATAAATTTTTTTAAAAAAAATTAAAAATTAGAAATTACAAAAGAAATAAAAAATTTCACGGCTTGACACGTGTCCTGTACGGACACGATGTTAATTCTAACTTAATGAAGATTGTAAGACCCTAGAAAATGGCGTTTTGAAAGTGATAGTGGTTTAAAAATAGTGAGACTCGATTATTTTAATATTAAAAGGTTTTAGTATAAATAGAATCGTTATAAACGAGTTTCATTATTTTAAAACACACCATCTCTCTAGAAACCACTTTTCTAGAGTTCTCTGACTTGTCTCTAGAGGTTCTGTCTCTCTGGTCCTCTGATTGAAGAACCGAGACCGAAGAATTGATCCTCTCGGCGAGCTCTTCAAATTGGACCAATCAGTTTTTCCATTCGCGTAAGTTGAGTTTTCGCTCTCTTTTTAATCTTTTCTGTTGCATGCGAGCTCTTTTCCTCTTGCATGCGATGTTTTAATCATCAGTATAAGTCTTTGTTGATCAGTGATCATAATGGTAGGACCTGGTCGTTCTTGTGATGTTTCTATGTGTAGATAGAGCATCTTGTGGAGTTAGATGCGTTTTGATGTTCTTTGAGCGGTTTGGGTCTGCAGAGTCGCTTTGTCAGGTAAGGGAAGCTGATAATTGAATTTAATTAGAGGATATAATGAATGTAATTGTGTGTAATCAAAATTGATTGTTTGAAGTGTGATGCAATGTGAATTGTTTGATGTTTGGTATAAGTGAAATTGTGATTGCATTGTGTGAATTAAGGTTGAATTGGAAAATGAACACTTGAATCATGGCTCTAATTGGTATCATCTTACTTTGCTCGAAAACCATTTTAAAAACTAGACAACACTGCCATGGAGGTGCCAATTTGGGTCATGAAATCAAGTGAAACATCTCCCAACGAAAATCAGAATTTGTGCTATTTTCTGGTGTGAGGCTAAGCCTCAAAATTCAAGGCTGAGCCTTGAAAAATGCGAGGGGATCAACGCTGAGCGCCAGCCCAGCGGTGCCTAGTGTTGAAAAATGCGAGAAGAATGAGATTGAGCGCCAGCCGAGCGGTGCCCCAGCGCTGAGACCCTTGCAGGTCTAGAACGAAATTTTAATGTTGAGGCTAAGTGTTGAGCTGCCAGATTTCATGTGTTTGCTATTTTGATGTGTTTCATTGAATAATTGATCTGAAATGGATTATTTTGACTGTCTTAGTATGCTTTGAGTGAGATTGGGTGAATATGGATTTGTTGTATGTGAATTATGGAGGAATTTCGTGGAGAAATTCTAAGTGTGGATGAGGTAGGGTATGCAAAGACATAAGGACTCAGTTTTGGTTGGTATCCTAGCGCTCCAATAACCATTAAGGCTCATATAGAGTATAATGGGTTATGTCATGAGGAGTAGCAGGAGGTCTTAGCCATTGGACTCGATCAAGTCTTTGGCGCAAAGGAGACTTACCTGGTGTGATGATTGGGTGATAACCCCTTGAGGCAAAACTCTGCAGAGTTTGGGAATCATACACCGATGTAAGCCACCAAGAGGTTCGATGTTAATTGCATATATTCGGATAATTGAGTCTAGAGTTGAATGGCGTGTGAGTATTGGAATCTTCCTGTGTGAATTCGTGATAATTGATTGTTATTATGCTCTTACTCTAATGTAACCTTCTTTAAATCATTATTAGCTGACCCTTGCTTTCTGTGTTTCTGTCTCGTGTTGTATGTTTCCTTTTGCGATGATCACCTTAATGGTGGGAGCAGATTTGGTTGCAATGTCAGAGGCACTTCTGGAGGATGAGGAGTCATCATTTTAGGTGGGAGCTTTAGTGGTGGTCTATTTAGGTATATTTTTATTAGTTTAGTGTAAGTGTATAAGTGATATATTTTTACAGTCGTATCTTTTGTAAGACTGTATTAATATATTGTGTACACTGAATTATCTGTTTTGAACTATGATGAAACTCCCTATTTTTATTAGTCTTAAGTTGCTAAAAATTGGGATATTACAAAGATGACTAAATTGAACTATTTTCAATAATTGGGAAACTAAATTGAACCGACCAATAATAAGAAAACTAAATTGAACCAAACCAAAAAAAATTAGAGAACTGAAAAATTAGGGAACTAAATTAATAATTATACATTTGATTATCATTTTATTTAATATTTACGGTAACCAATTCAATAACCATTTAATCTTCATTATTTTTTATTTTTATTATTGAAAATGAATATTTATGTAAAAGTATCTTTTATTATTACCTTTTACTGAAAGTGGGCTGTCATTATATGTTAGTCTTTAATGTCTTTCAAACTGAGAATCAAATAGCTTTTTTAACTCGATGTTTATTTAGTATTGAAACAATTTTCATTTTCTTTTAGTTTATATCTTAACACAAAGATTTCACCTTTCTAATTGCCTGTCTAGGTCCATTTCATTTTTTAGTAAGAACGTTTGGAACTCAATGTGGCATTTGTATCAAACCTTTCATATGATTTTCTATAAGAATGTGTCCCATATACACATGTGGACACACCCTATAGTGGTTGAACTTCTAATTTTTTTTACAAGAGTGATCCTTCCATACTCACATGTGCACAAAGATACAATCGTGTGATAAAACCTTTGGTTCAATTTTCTATGAATGTGTCCCACAACCACGTGAACGCAATTGAACCAGTGATATAATTTTTAATATGAACACGTCTCCAACATCCATGTACGCATAAAATAAAGATGGACATTTTTGTTGGGGTTGGTATGTAGTAATAAGTTAACAATGAGGGTTCTGGTCATTACAATGTAGTACATTTTGGGGTGTGATTAAAGGTATTGAAATGTTGGTTGTAGTCATAGGTATGGATGGATTTGCTATACTTTGATGATGCTCTTGTTAATTGAGAAAAACTTGAATGACTGAATTGACCATTGTAAAGTATAGGTACTTGATACATATGATAGTTGTAGATTAACCATAAGGTGGATTCGATAGTGGAGTCTTTATTTGGGCGTTTGGATTTGGGTTACACATCGAATCAGACTAATTAAGGTACTAATAACCCGTAAAAATCTGCTACTGATATGGCGCCTGGCGGCACGGGTCTGCGCGCCAGGCGATAAGAGTACCATAAGAGGGACATTGTCACGAATGCGCCTGGCGACAAAGCGTGGCCCGCCAGGCGATAGACACCACAATAGCGGGTCTGTGTGAGAGCGGCACCTAGCGACAAGGGGGTAACCGCCAGGCGATAGCGACGCGAACAGGGGCTCTACGTGCAAGTTTGGCACCTGGCGAAGGGGACTGTCTCACCAGGCGGTCTGGACCTGTTCCGCCTGGCGGCACTTGGTGCTGCATCGGGCGGAAATCCTGCAGTCATTGACTTGTGTTGTGTTGCGTTTAAGCAATGATGCTATGCTTGGATCGGGTGATGTTGTGCCATGAGCAGGTAGGTTCATGGATGGTGGTTAACATGTGATGATATGAGCGGTGAGGTTCATATTCAGTTACTCTCGCGTGAGGATACGAGCGAGATAGGTTCGTATGTTCCGTGCTCACGTTTGAGAGATGCCACGTGCGGGGAGGTACAGGGCTGGTGGATCACATGTGTTGGACTACGGGCGGGTAGGTCCGTAGAGTAGGACTACGAGCGAGGAGGTTCGTAGAGCATGACTACGAGCGAGAAGGTTCGTAGAGGCAGGACCACGAGCGGGCAGGTTCGTGTGAGCATCATATTCTCGAGTCCAAGGCTAACGTTTTGTGTGAATTGAGGACTATACAATCTTGGGGTTAAGGTCTTGGCCAAGAACTAAGTAGATTGATTAAGATGGGTGTATGACTTATCTTGCATATTATATGTATGTTATTTTTTTTATTTTCTCAGCTCACCATTTCTGTTTGTGTATGGCTGATAATGTATAACCACACACTTATCCTTTTGCACTCCTAGGCAAAATTGAGCAATTTCAAAACTTTATTCTGAGGTATTTTATTTCACATCAACACTGGATCAAAGGAATGAACCTTACTTGAGACAAATCAATCTTCTAGAGATTAAATTATCATGTATATACAAACAGAAAGATTCTATTTTTCACACATGAGTTAATCTTTTGAATTCACAAGACAATCAATTATGAAAGAAAGTACTCAAGTTAAATGTGTATTTTCTCACCAAAATTCTCTCAAGTGTTTTGGCTTGTGTTTTCACTCAAAATACTCATGCAAGTAAACACTCCTAATACTTAACAAGACTCTAATATTCACAAACTTTCAGAAAATATGCAATCAAAAATCATGAGGACTATTCACAGGTTATAACGGGACCAAGGCAAAGGTAGGAAAAATTTTAGGATTTTTGGGTTTTTGAAATAGTAATGTAGGAAGAATAATGGAGCATAACTTCAAAAACAACTCCTTTTCATTTATTGCTTGTTGCTCTCTCTTTTTTTTAGAAAGCAATTATTTCAACACTTTTTCATCAACAAATTTTCCTTTTGCCATTTTTATTAATTTGTGGGTGAGGTACTCACCCACACACTTTATTCCTCAACCATTCCTGAACACAATCCATTAGCTCCTTCTTTCTTCCTAAGGTAGAATATGGTCTTTTTCTTTTCAAGGTTATGCAATAGGCTTAAAACAAGAAAAAGAGGTTTAAAGCTCAAAGGGGCTACCAATGGATTAATATCAAGGTGGGCTTATTTGGCCAAGTAGCTAAAAACAAGAAATGCCTCAGTCATATCAAATCATGCATATTCACCTAAGTTACAAAACAAAAGAATCAAGCTAAATATTTGAGTATAAACAAACATGAGCAAGTCACTCAAGAAAAACAATAGGAGTGGCACATGGCAGACCATCCTTTGCATTAAGGCTCAAGACTCACAAGGTCAAATTCTTTCACAAAAGATTTAATCAAGAAATTCTCAAATCAACTCAATTAGCAAATCAT
>Ga0214543_1003472_pt1 | contig 30551 bp, 26 predicted proteins | sample CNSS2metaG_FD_160094 | JGI IMG/M metagenome (GOLD analysis project Ga0214543, IMG submission 160094) | Root nodule microbial communities from cowpea collected in UCLA plant growth center, Los Angeles, California, USA - CNSS2 | ecosystem: Host-associated > Plants > Roots > Nodule | place: USA... | reverse complement strand
ACCATTGACCCCACAGAAAAAAAAAAAAAAAAAAAACGTTTCCATGCTATTACGTTTGTCTTTCTTTCATTTTCCATGAAAAAAAAAAACTGTTTTCCGGATAAAAGAAATGCTGAGAAATTGTATTTCCCCGGAGATGGAATGGAACCCTAAAAATGTAGATCTAATATGCATGCAATAAGAATGCGAGGTTTCTCTTCCACTATAATTAAAGTATGGAAGAGTAGATGCGTACCTGAATGAAATTGAAGCGTAGGTGTTTGTGTTATTGTTGGATAGAATTGGTAACGAAGAAAACTGTGTGTTACTGGGAAACATATTTGTGTGTATTTGTGTGATATAGAAGGTCGCCGGAGGTTAACAACAATACATGAAGAAATGTCAGCTTCGGATAGCAGCCGAGCCCGTGTGCTAACCGGCTTGACCCTAGACGACGTGTTAGCGAACCAGAAGAGACCTTCCTCCACGCCGCCCAGGGAACCACAGCCCAAGAACCGAACCCTACTTGACATCATCAAAGACGACGAATCCAACAAAAAGGATCGCAGGTATATATCAAACATGCTTAATTTTTCTTTTTCTTCTTTTCTTTAGCTTTAAAATTTACCTTAATTTGTTTAAGAAATTATATTTTTTAATTTTTAATTTTTAATTTCTCTATAATCTAAATTCATTTCATTCACCATGTTCTTCAAGATCTTTTTGGAGAAATTTGATTGTGTTATGATGCCATGGGAGAGGGGCTCAATTTTAAAATTCTTAAAATGTTAAGACTCTAATTAATAAATAACAATGTGTTTGGATAATATTTTATTAATATTTGTAGGAATAGAAGATAAGACAAAATAAATAGTTGTTTTCCAAAATTAAAAATAAATTTATGTGTGAGCTAATGTATGTGAATTTTTTTTTTCAAAAACTAGTTTTTAATTTGTAAGAATTATTATTATTATTATTTTGGGAGGAATTATGGAAAATAAGTAAAAGAAAAAAACTGTAATGGCAGATCTTGGAAAGCCTTCAAGGACAAGCTTAGGCTAAAGCGCGCAGGGTCTGCTTGGATATCGACAATTCATATCCCTACTTCGGATGTCCCTATTCCTAACCCGAATAGTAGAATCTTTACGCAGTTTGGTCGCCGTAACTCGGTCCGATTCCCCACTCAGGCGCTGACTGAGACTCCGGCTAACTCCGAGGACATCTCATCTCCCTACATGACTCACCAAGTGGAGGACCTCAACCCCGCCACTGAAGACCCCGGTCCTCCGCCCACCGCAGCTCCGGCAATCCGCCCCTCGTTTAGCCGCCGCGGCTCCACCCGCTTCACCGGCGAAGCCGCCGAGAACAACACCGCCGGAACCCTGCGGCCGCAGCTCTCGTTGCGGAGCTCGGCCAACATGCCGACGGCGGAGCCGTACCGGCGGGGGCGGGTGGTGACCTTCCGCGACAGCTTCGACGAGGAGGATGGGGAGGAGGAGGGGGAGAAGCCGGGGGAGAGGACGCTGTCAGCGAGGGAGGCGGTTGCGGCGCAGGAGGCGTCGGAAGCGGCGGCGCAGGAGGCGGAGGATGAGGAGCAGGCGCCGGTGATGATGTCGCTGATGGACTTGTTAGAGGAGACTGATAGGGAAATGGGGCTTGAAGGATCAAGGTATATATTGAGTGATGAGGAGGATTTTGATGAGGATGCAGATGATGATGGTGAAGATGGAGGAGGTTCCATGGAGCACACTTGCTGTATTTGCATGGTCAGGCATAAAGCTGCTTCTTCTATACCTTGTGGCCACACTTTCTGCAGGATGTGTTCAAGGGAGCTTATGGTTAGTAAGGGGAATTGCCCACTCTGCAACAATTTCATTTTGGAGATTCTTGAGATTTTTTAACTTTTCTTTTTAATCATTTCTAACAATTTGTTGTTCTTTTTTTCTTTTTTTTAACTTTTCTCTGTTCATTTTTCTGGTTAACTGTTATTGATTTTGTCGTAATATACCATACAGAAGAATTTCTATCTTCTAAAATTCTTACTTTTTCTATTCATGAATGGAGCTGAAGATTTCCTGGTAATTATGATCCTGATTGGCTTATGTTGCTTATTCTTCGGTATAACAATTGAGTTTATATATTGGGAAAGACATTAGACATCCTCAAAACTTTCTTGTGAGGTTTCTGTTCAAGGACTAGATTGTTGTGTCACCACCCTTACTACATTATATATTGGCGATATTTCCAAACGTTAGGAACATATATATATATATATATATATATATATATATATATATATATATATATATATATATATATATATCATCATTGTCAGAGCTGTAACCGGGGATTTCAAATATCTGAACTTAAAAATCCAATAAAAGGAATTCATGAAGTTTTAATTCAAATTTAACTTGCCTTGCATTTAAATACAGAGCATACTGTTAGCAGCATGACATTGCAACGCTATTGCATCAAGGTAACAGCGCATTTTTCACTTTCATTTTATCAGAACATACTGAGGATTTACTTTACTTTTGTTAAACATTCTGTATATTGATAGTTACCAAACAACAGTGTTTACTGTCATATTGGGTACCAGTGCTAGGTAGCATTAACATGTTAATGCTAGTGACATTTAGCGCACTATGTGGTTTCCACAGAGGTTTTATAAATTATAATCAGCTGTTGTGACATATTCATTAATTACACCAAATGAAGTCCTTGTGCCTCTTAAATCGAAGCAGTAAAATCTCCCCACACCTTCTGAGGGACAGGACATATATCAGGTTGTCTCACTATGTAAATTTGATCCCCAACTTCCTTGTAGGAATCCTGATTACGATACCAACTCCACAAAGCCCACGTTTCATTTTTCACCTGCATTACACATTGAAACACCGCAGATGAGTGAAAGTTCTGATACTTTGTTCAGCCAATTTGCGGTTCCATATGCTAGTAACGCAAATGCCCTCAGGTCATAAAAAATTAAAAAAAAAACATATATACATTTTGCAACTGTTTAGCTCCTCCAAAGTGAGGGAAGTACATTTTGGAATATAAGGTACAATAATAACCATTATTGAGATTGTAATTATCTTCAAATTTTGTGTAGTGTGTACAATTTTATCGCATTACTTAACAGTTGATATGCTTTATTCAGAAAGTTTACATATTTTTTATTTAAAAGAAACCAAATCCAGTGTAATACAAGGTTGTATACTCTCAGAAGAGTTATTTAACTTCAGCAACACAGTGGTGTAACAAACGCGATATAACAAAGCTCTATATGTAACTATCCACCAGTTAATTAATGTTTAGTACGCACAACTACTAGTATATGGATTTATTGAATATAAATGAAACTTGTACCACCATGCTTGGGATGGGGAAGGAAAGGAGTGGTACCTCTAGAATCCCATAGCCAAAGCTAGCTTCTCTGAAAGCACTGTAATCTGGCTGGTGATCCCAACAAAACTCACTCTCTTGGCCAAATGTAAAATTTGCTGCACAAAAGCGACCATGACGAGGATAAGGAGTACTTAATGGATCAGGACAATGACCAGGCTCGTCTGCAAATTTGATTGCCATCTTCTCTCTGTTACCCCCATCCCCAACTGCAATATGGACAGGACCACAGGGATCTAAACTGTAATTGTAAACCCGATTGGACCTCTCATAAGCATGAACCTGTTATTCAATTTAAGTAAAAAGCATAAGCTTAGGTTTAATTCATATATGTTTGACTAAGTACACGTGCATATATGCGTTAAGCAGATCAGACAATACGTATTCCAATTTGATTCAGAAAAAACAATCATTAATCATTGGATAACCAGATGTTCAGATTGCTTTTATTTAATTATTATATGCTGCAATACGAACACAGGTTAAACTTTTAGACTGTAAAAGAACACACCAAAATTGATTATCGTCATTTAATTATTAGGACTAAGGATCACTCACATGTCCATTAAATACTATATCCACACCATACAAGTATAGCAGGTCTTCCATCTCCACCCTCATGCACTCTGCTTCTCTATAATGAGCTTCATAAGTACTATACCATGGTGGATGCCAAATAGCTATAAGCCAGGGAGTTATTGATCTATCAACACTTGCCAGATCCCTCTCCAGCCAGTTGTATTGTTCACCTGCCATAGTAATAAGCATATCAGGTAACAAGATGCGGGAAAAAAACAAGTCAACAGCACTTGAATTGATTACAACGTAAATTTTAAACACATTCAGCTCCCATTTAATAGTTATCCAGTATAAGTGATAATTTATACTTGCCTATATTTATACATCTTATATCTTCTCCTTGTTCGCTTTGTTTGTAACTTGTAATAACAAAATTGCATTGCTGCACTTTCAAAATTTAGGCAATGTGTTAGGCTTCTTTTGATTCAACTTCTTACTTAAGGCTAGAGTGTCGTTATATTATATCAGACAAATTTCTTCCACATCAAGGTTAAAATGTGCTTGTCATTCATATCATACAAAATACAAGGTCAATCAAAGTAGTTTCACTAGTAGCAGTATGTAAGTGGATCCAACTATATGACTAACTCAAATTACATTCCATATTCTTGAGAAGCAGGAGTACAATGAAGTTTCACAAGGGTCATCCTCTTAGCTCGTTATCTTTTCATTTTCAGTTGTAGAGTTTACTCAGATGGTCTGAGCTTAAAAGTAATGTACAATGAAGTTTCACGAGGGTCATTCCTTGGCTCGTTGTCTTTTCATTTTAAGTTGCAGTATCATCTGGTGGTGCTAGCTTAAAAGTAATTGGCCCATCAGTGTTGACAATTAACTGATAGGAACTTGGGTATTATGGGTACTCAAGTCCCACATCGAATAGCATGGCTTAGGTAAAGTATTTAAGTATTTGGTTCATTTCCTTTACTGGTTAACATTTCCTTGTAATTTTGTTTATGTTCTCTGTCTCTCGAACAAGGACTGAAAAGTGTGCCTAGTGAATCAATACTAAGAAGTGACAACTCAATAAACCAATTAAGAGAAATTGACATAACCGTGTAAAGGGGTAGAACGGGGAAATACCTTTTCTATCATAATTAATATAAGCTCCGAGCATAATAAAATGAATGCCCCCAGCATTGAAAGAGTAGTATAATGTGGATAAAGATCGACTTTCTTCAGAGGGGAATGCAAACCTAGAACTGTACGCCACAAATGTCTTGTTATCAGCCTGAATTTCTGTTTCATGATTTCCTTCTACCACCATTAATGGAACTTTAGAAACTAGGTTCTGCATAATCCTGGAATCATTCAGTTATGGTAGCATAAGAAGATATAATATAAAATATACCGTCACGGTGTATTTTTCTCAGCCTTAAACTATTGTCTTGAAGTTATACAATTTGTCTACATACCTTCCCCAATAGTCCCATCGAGGCTGGTATGATTCATGTATAGGACTTTGTGGAAACGTGCATTTATAACAGTCCGCGCCAGTTCCATTTGTGAGATACAGATTTGCATAGGATACATCACCAATCAATAGAAGAAGATCAGGTTCATTATTAGTCAGGTGACCTATGGTAGTAGTTGTATTATAAGTGACACCAAGATCTCCTACTATAGCTACTTTGCCCGGGTAGCTATGTGGACCAGAAATTGGCATGGTCCTGAAATAGTATATATCACTCATGGCTTGTAGTGAAGGATCTCCACATTGATAATAGTATAGTGTGCTTGGTTCCAATCCTACATATACAGTAAAAAGTACAATAACATATATTAGTTGTATTTAAGTAAGAGTAAATCCTACATAAACAATAAAAAGTACAATAACATATAGTAGTTGTTTTAAGAAACAGTACACGAAACTTGCATACAATATCAACTTTAGTTCAAAAAAATGACAAAAGTTCTTTGAATGAAATAATACACAGGGTTTATAGACAACACATTACTATAATTTGACAAAAACTTAAACACTGAAATAGAAACAGTGATATGGAAAGTCCGTAATATTGAACTCTTTGGAGGAAAGAAATGGGGAAAAAATATCACCTTTGAGTCGAACGTGATGGATAATTCCAGAAGTGTAATTCTGAAGGCCATCGAAAGGATAGAGCTGGTTGTAGATGAGAGATTGACCTCTAGCTTCATGCACTAAATCAAATCTTGAAGTTCCGTATTGAACAACACTTGAGACAGTCTTGGGGTCTAAAGGCTTGATGTCGAAACCAATTTGAAACTCCCCTGTTATTATCATATCACCATCAAAGCAAACCATCATGAATTACGCCACCCTAGGATTACAAATATCCAAACCCAATTTAATTTAGTTCAATTCACTTATTATGTGTTTCGAATTCGCGTTACATGATTCAAAATCACACGAAACTACCAGCTAACATGATCTTAGATGAAAACCAACATATTAAATTCTTCTCAAAAATTGATTCGACCTTGAGAAATGATATCGAGGTTAAACAGATTTAGATAGCCTTTGAACTGGATAAAATAAATTTATACTCAACCGTACTACCAACTTCTTATAGAGAAAACAGTAAAACATAAACTACACACCTAAAATCAATTATACTCGCAATCACGAACTGCTTTAGACTCTCTTGCAGGTTGAATTCGTCCCTAAACTTGTTCATTTTTCATAATTTAAAATCGTTGTGATATTACTATATATAGCCTAACCCGAGATACCTGTAATCCACGAGACCCAAACAGAGTCATGGGTGGTGGAGAGAGACAAAGAGATCTGTTCGGGCTCGAAACCCTGAACGCGGCGGCGAACGCGGGGATCGGAGGACGGCAAGTCGACGGCGTTGCCGCGCAAGGAGAGGTCGAAGGGAACGGTAACGGGATCAAAGGGACCTTCGAGAGTTGAGGGAACACGACAGTGAGCGAAACCTGGTAGGAGATTGAGCAGCAGAAGAAAAGCGTGATGGACATGAAGAAAGCGTAAAGCAACTGTGGACATTGGAGAATCCAAAAGCTGAACGAGTTTCCATTGGGCAGAAGGAATGTGAAAATATTTGTAGTGGTTGTTGAGTGTGGGGAAGAGTGAGAACGTGGTAGAAGCGGAATATCTCGTAACTGGGAATGAAGCACTTCTGATAGGTCAGTTAAACGTCTAGTGCAGTGTAAACAGCGTAGACTACTTTTTGTATGAGCATGTTTGGTTCCATGTATATAAATACTTGGTTGATTATAATCAACAATATTAACGTAGTATTTTATTTGAGATACAATTTATAAGATGATTGAGTATGTTTAATCTATTATTTTATAATTATTATCTAAATTAACCATATATATTAATATTACTTTTTTTAATAAACGTGTAACAATAAATTTCAGAATAAATATATGTTTAAATATTTAAGAATTTAAATAAAATTTAAAAAATTTATTTTTTATTATATTTAAAAATATATCAATATTCATCGTACCTAAAATAATATTTATCCATCGTATTATTTGTAGTTTTATAATAAATTTTTATTCCTTTGAAACAAAAATTTTAAACTTTGTTTGTGAACATTCACAATTTAAGTTATTTAATTTGATGTTATTAATTATTTAGATTCGGTGATTATACTCTCCATTTTTATTTTTATTTTTTCAAATAATTTATTTTTAATATCAGACATTACTAGAAATTTATTATTTAGTTGCAAAATTTGCTGCGAAAAAAATTAATGAGAATTTCATTCGAAATTTACTAAATTTTTGTTTATTATATCATTCTATCTTACAAATTTTGATCTCCAGAAATTTCACATCAAATTTTTCTACTTGTTGCAAATTTCTTTACAAATTTAAATTAGTAAGGACATGTTAAACATATTTCTTGTGGGTCTTTATTTAATTTTTTTTAGGAACTTAATACAGAACTTATTAAAAAATTATTTATTTTGTAATTTTATTCATACAAAAATTTAAATATGCAGCAAACTTAACATTTAAAATGAAAAAAAAAATATTATAACAACCAAAATTTCACAACAATCTTTACAATTTGATATGGTATCTACGTTTCAGTGTAAATTTGATTTTATAATTTGTTTTCTCAAAATATATGTTAGCAAATGAGGACTCATGCGAGTTGGAATTGAAGGAAGATTGGGTTGTTTTCTCTCGGGATTCTACCATTGCCTTTTTCATTTACTCATTTGTCTTCATTTGTTATTGTAGTCTCACACTAGAGTCTGCATTTCTCCCATTTTGCACTTAGATTTGTTCCTCTCCTTACTTTCCTTCTCTCACTTCTCGCGAAACTCCACTTCCTTAGGTTTTCTACTACCATTCACGAGGTGCTTTCTTATGCCTCTAGTTCCTTAGGACCTAGGACTAGAGGCATAAGAAATGGCCCTGGCCCTGTATGTCACTTTTTTATTGATATAAGAGATGCAGGTTAGATATATAAATTTTATGCTTTTCTCGAATCTTTATATAATTGTATGTTACTGCTTTAGCAATTTGTATCTTTCTTGAATCTGTATATAATTGTATATAGGAATCTGCAATGTTAATATATAAAACTTTTTTAACTTCAGCCAACACTTTTTACCTGTTGCTTAAAGTGGAAAAAGATGTAGTGATAGTGCAAGTAAAATTTTCCAGAAATCCATGTTATTTTATATACAAGTTCTACTAACCAACCAAGAACAAACTAAGTAAGGCATTTCATTAAATAGTATGGGTGCAATTCCAAAATACAAATTTTCTTGAATAAATTCATGCATAGATATCCCACATTATTTTGTTCTACCAACAATTCACACTTAAACCCATAATGTAAAAAAAAAAAAAAAAAAAACTTAAAAGGGAAAAACAAAAAAAAAAGAAAAAAAAAAAAAAAAAAAAAAAGGAAAAAAAAAAGGAGGAGAAAAAAAAAAAAAAAACAACTTGCATGGGAACTACCCTTGGGTATGATAGAGCATAAAACCATGAAATTGCTTAGTGAAAATGAAGAGAAACAAAGAAGAACTTACCTTGAAGAGAAATTAACAAAGGGAGGAAAAGTTTGGTGAGTTAAACTCAAGAGAATTGAGTGAAGTAAGACACGCCCAAATATTTTAGAAGAAGTGGATTGTGTGTGACTGTTTGGGGGAGAAAGTAATTTTGAATTTGTTCTCCCCTTGTTGCCCACTTAATTCAGGGTCGCGTGTTCTCGCTTAAGCGACACGGGTCTTGGTTAAGCGACATTAATGTGACCAAAAGTTTAAAAAATGTCATCTAGGCGAGCTTGGTGTTGCCCAAGCTAAAAGCTCCAGTGGTCAAGCAATTTGTTGCATACCATTCTCGCCCAGACGAGGTTGTTTTAGCTTAAGTGAAAATGTTACAGAGAATAATCCAATTTTTAGTTCAAAACTCGCATAGGTGAGCCCATTCTCGCTTAAGTTAGATTATCAGAAAAACTTCTGGTTTTGTTATTTGCATATCTCGCCTAGACGAGAAAAGTTTAAATTAGGCGAGAATTTGCAGTTTGAGAGAAACAAAATATTTTACCACTTTTCAAAATTGTTTTCAACGTTTGCTCAATCAATTCATGATGAGTTCAGTCCAGTTAACCAATAAACACTCATCAAATTATTTTTCGATTCATTCTCTATCATTTCAAAAAGTTTCACATCATCAAACTCAAAATCAAGCCTCAAACTCAAATTTCACAATTTGACCTAAATAAGGCGGTTTTTAACTTCACTGAACTCGATTCTGGCACCAAAACTTATCCTCATGCTTAACACATCAACTTTGCTTGCAAACACCCAGGTATGCATGTTTTCTCTATTGAGAAACTTGAATGTTAAAAACTCACCTTTTGACACATAAACATAAAATTATATACACAAACACATTTAACAAACACAAGATAAAATTATAATGCAAAAACATAATTAAACATTGGGTTGCCTCCCAAGAAGCACTTGTTTAACGTCAGGAGCCTAACGATTGTATCATTAGGGATCGTCCAATTGGATGATTGTTGCAAGCTTATCAACCTCACCACCAAAATAGGGCTCTCGACCTTTGCTCATTTACAACCCAACTTTTTTATTCAGGATCCTCTAACTCAATAGCTCCATAGGGTTTAACATGACAAGAAATGGTCCTGACTAGGGATGGCAACGGGTTAGGTTGGGTACAGTGCCTACCTGCAACACGACCCGAGACAAAAAAATTCACATGTTATCTGCCCTACTACCCGTGCAGGTATCCGTTTAAAAAATATCTGCAGATATTTTAAAACCCACTGGTACCCATGAATACCCATAAATATTAAAAAAATATTTTATAAATATTTAAAATTAAAATTAAATAAAATTACCAAAACAATGTAAAATAAAATATAAACTATATTAAATATAAATTTAATTTAATCTAATAAAATATAAATTAAAATTTAATTTTCATTAAATTTAACTTAATAAAACATAATTTTAATTTTAATTTTTTACGGGTAATGGGTAACGGGTATCCACAAGTACGAATAGTATGATACCCGACCCGTTTATAAGCGGATATTAAAATATTTGTTATCCGCGGGTAACAAATACCCATGGGTACCAACTATATCCATCACTAATTTTATTTGCGGATACCCATGGGCACGGGTATTTTTGCCATCCCTAGTCTTGACCATTTTGATTTGAGTTTTCCAGAAAATCACCTTAACATGGAATTGAATAGTAACACTGATCGACTTGAATAAAATTCTTTTTTGAGATTTTTCTTGTCATGATAACCTTTCATCCTTTTCTTGTAAAGCTTAGAGGACTCATAAGCATTGAGTCTCATTTCTTCCAATTCCTACAACCTCTGAGTCAAAATTCAAAAATTTTAGAGCCCATAAGTCTTATGTTCTAACTCGACCAGTAAGTGACATGACTTACCATATACCAGTTGGAATTGGGATAAACCAGTACAAGACTTATAAGTAGTTCTATAGGCCCATATTGCGTCATCCAACTTTATTGACCAATCCTTTCTTGAAGATGCTACTGTTTTCTCTAGAATACGCTTGATTTCCCTGTTTGACACCTCTGCTTGTCCATTGGTCTTTGGATGATAAGGTGATGTAATTTTATGTCGCACTCCATAATGCTCCAAACTTTTCGAAAGTTGAACATTGCAAAAATGTGAACCTCCATCACTAATCAACACTCTCGGAGTTCCAAACCTACAGAAAATGTTTCGTTGATAAATTTGATAATTGTTTTGACATCAGCCGTAGAAGCTGCCACTATTTCAACTCACTTTGTCACATAGTCAACTAATACCAAACTATATTTATTCAAGAAAAAAGATGGTAGTGATCCTACAATTATATTTTAGTTTAAGAACTTTATATTTTACTTTCATAAGATGTAAGAAAAAAAAACTTATATTTTAGTTTAAGGACAAAACACAATTTTTTGTAATAGTTTAGGAAAAAAAACATATTTAATCCTAAAAAAATATTTATGTTTCATCACCAAAATAAAAAATAAAAAATTAATTATTTAAAACTTCTATTGAATTAAATTTGCACAAAGAAAATATATTTGTTTTTTCTCTCATTAAGCACTAGAAAAAATATATGGGAAAAAGGAAAAGATATAACAAAATAGTGAACTAATTATTTCATTAAGTGGCATGATCATCATGAATTTCAAATTGAATGAATACAACCAACTCAATATCATATATATTAAAATACTAATTATTTAATAATTTTAGTATAGAAATAATTTTATGTTATCATATGATTGTTTTCATATATGTCCTATAAATATAATAATTATTATAGACATTAAAAAATATTAAAACCATTTACTTTGATATATTCTTTTAATTGAAATATGATAATTTATTTAAACCCGATGGTTTAATTCAAACCAACTTAAAGTGGTTAAATAGAAGGATATATAAACACAATTTAACTGCATTAGATTGAAAGTTAAATTGATTTCGATGTAGCTCGTGTGACTTACATTTTCATAAGAAAATTGTTAAAATATTTATACTTTTTATTGTAAATATTTAAAAAAACAGGAATATTACATTAAATTCCAAACAAAACAAAAAATCTCAAACAGCTGTCGATGTAATCTATTTAAATATCAAAATCATGAATTTTGCTTTATTTACTTTGAAAATAGTAATTGCGCATAGAAAATACAGCAAGTAATAGTGAAATAAAGAAATAAAATGAAGAAAATGCAAATATATATACAAAAATATCTGAATAATAATCAATTTTAAAAATAAAAAATAATTAATATGATAAATTTAGATATCAATTTATAAATTAAAAATTTGAAATAATTAAAATAATTTTTAATATAAATTAGTCTCTAAATTAATTTTTATTTAGAAATTTAGTTTTTAAATTAACTTTTAAACATATTTTTAGTCATTAAAATTATTCGGAGTTTTATTTTAGTGATGTATTTATTTTTGTATGTTTAGAACTTCTTCTGTATATGTTCATATTTTATTAATTTCGAATTTTTCTCTTTGTTATTATTATGGTATCCCATTTGAAATTCTTATAGTATAGTTCGGAAACTTTCAGATTAAATAATTCGTAATAATATATGTAAATTTAGATTTTTTTTTTAAATTATATCATCTGAACCTTGAAAATAATATTTTGAATTACATAATTAAAATTTAAAAACTTTAATGTTTTGTTTTAAAAATCTGAAATTATTTAATTTTAATATTATTTAACATTTTTAATTTATATGATTTAAAATATTAGTGAATTTTATATTTTAGAATTATATAATTCAAATACGATTAATTTGTTTAATTTCAGATTTTCGTCTGGAACTTTCATAGTTGATGTATTTCCAAAATCTTGTTTCCCAACAAAGTGATAAATTTATTCCAACATTGGAACGTGGCTAAAGTCATCGACAATAATGTCTTTTTGAATTATGTCCCACCCAAACAATAAAAATTTATTGTTTTAGGGTTCTTGTATGAAGAAATGGCCAAGTGCATTATGTTCCACCGCATAGTACCAAATTCTGGATATTAAATCATATCCTGGATTACAAACTTTTTAAAAAAGACAAAGTTTACCATTGTGTTATTCGAAGCAGAAAATTTCAGTTCTAGATTAATCAATTCAGGAGTGAAAAAATTATATTTGATGATGACACTTCGAAAATATTTCAAAAATACATTTTAGGTATAATTATTGGTTTAGTCCCTCAATTTTTGAGTTGGTTCAATTTGGTATCTGAATTTTTGGAATGTTCAATTTGGTCTCTGAGTTTTTGAAAGATGCAATTTGATACCCTTATTTTATAAAGTGGTTCAATTTAATACCTCCTGTTATATTTCAGTTAACGTCGTTTGTACATTGGTGAGTTGTCACTGTACAATAAAGTTGTTAATTGGGTTGGTTTGTTTGTTACGTGTAGTTAACATCATTTTAGTCTCTCTTTTGATATTTCCTTGATCATGTGTATTCAATATGGTATTAAGATTAGTTGTTTAATTTGTTGTACAGTGACAACTCTACAAACAACGTGAACCGGAGTATAATAAAAAAAACTAAATTGAAAATAATTATATCTTATATTTTATATTATATAATTTAGAATGTTAACTATCATTGAAAATATATAATTTCGAAGAAATAAATATTCAAAAAATTTGACTTTAAGATTACATAGTATCTAATATTATATTTTAAATTATCGATTATTCAATTAAAAAAACACTAAATTTAAATATACTCTTAGGAATTAATAAATCTGAAAGTTTTTGGATTACAATACTGGAATGAAAAAAATTCAAACTAAGGATTAGTATAATAACGATGGGCAAAATTGGAAATTTGAAAATATGGAGGTGTGGGAAGAAGGTATTTGGGTGCAGAAAGAAATATCTATAGATACATTTAACTTTTTTTAAAGCATAATTAAGTTTTAAATCTTTTATAAATTTAGGTATTTTAATTGAATTATTATTAAAAAAAATTGTATATTGGGTAACTTTTATACTTTTAATTAATTATCTTATATTTAATTTTTTATTAAATAGATAAGTGATTATTATTTTACTGTGTCATCGTTTACTTGTTTCTATATGTTAATAAATGTGAGATTATTTGATTAATATAAAATAATATTTCAGTTAATGAAAAAAAAAAACAAATAATTTTTAGTGTTTTCATTAAAAATATATTGGATAATAAGAATGGTCTCAACAATAGAGAAGAGATAATCCATTAGTCACTACAAGTAATGATGTGGAAGTTATAGCAGAGTCTAACAAGCTTGTTCTGCAACATGTTTTTAGTGAGGGCAATAAAAATCACTAATTGTTTTAAGATCAATCATAACATCATTTATATATTAATTACAAAAATTAGTTCTTAACACGTGAAGAGAGTAAGTAAGATGATGGACAAAATAATAAACATATCACCTAAATAACAAAAAAAAAATAACAAGATGGCAATTTAAAAATTTTAAAAAAAATTGATTATTCAATAGACAAAAACATTAATAGTTATTTAATTAAAAATACTTAAAATATGTTTAAATCATTTTTTAATGTTTATTTACATTGTTGAACTAATAAAAAAAAAACCTTAAATTTTAAATTGAACTGGATTTAGTATTCTAAGTTAGGGACAATCTAGAAAATCAACAAGTAAAACTCGTTTACTCGAGAGATTATATCGAAAAAAGAAACTTGCTCTAAAAGTTTATCAAACAATTCAACCTCTGGTCCAATCCGGCAAGTTACCCAAACATTCATAGCCCATCTACCCAAAACACACGAACTCTATACACAATGTTTAATATATTTTGTTATTGAAGCTTTCAATATCCTTTTGTTTCTTGATAAACTATTACATTTTTTATTTTTCATTTCTAATTAATTTATTATTTAATTCTTTAAAGGCTTAATTATTAATTTAATCCTTTAATTTGTTTGTTTAATTTATTTTGGTCTTTTTATTATTATTTTTATTCCATTTGATCTTTTAATTTTTTAAAAATGTTCATTTTTTTCTTTTCCTTTTAGTAAAAATTAACACCGTATATGTCAGGTAAGAATGATCAAGTTATATAAGAGTTTCAGAGTTTGTTTACAAAAATAAGATGTAAACATTAGACATTCAAGACAGGAACCAATAACAAAGGGTTTAAAAGTTCCCACAATTCCATTAACACCTATAGATGCAACAATAGTTTTACCATAATATATATATATATATATATATATATATATATATATATATATATATATATATATATATATATATAAATGTTACAATGCTGATAACTTTACATAAAAAATGTTTTTTTGTTGTCTAAGAGTTAAATTATAATTTCTTGTTATTTTGATTATCTGCCAACATTTGTACAAATTGAACAATAATAAAGACAATTATATTATTCATATTTTAGTATCCTTTAAAAATTATAAAATTTGCCAATTTTTAAAACTATATAGTTTTTATCTATACTAAACCATGCATCGAATAATTATAGATTGATATAAAATGTGTATATATAATTTTATGAAAAATGAAATTTTAATCTAATAGTAAGTTGCAAAATAATCATAAAAAATAAAAGTTATCGTGTCTGCAATCTGAAATAAGGTTTTTGGTCTATCCTTTGTCATAACATATTTGTAACAATTTGTAAAAGTAACGCCATATATTTTTAACATCATATGCTTTTAGTCATGGTTGCTTACAAGGAAAAGAAAGTCCCGTTGGAATACTCTGCGCGAAAAAATTTCAATATAAAGTGAATCAATTATTAAAAGCATGTTTCAATTAATAATTTTTAATGATTTATAAACTTTTTTAGTCCTTAAAATTTTAATTTTCATCAAGCATGCATCCTAGTTATTCACGTCTTAAGCTTCATTTAGTAGAAGCTCTTAAACATCTTAGATTCAAGTTCTAAAGCAAGTTACACATCCTTGTATCAGCATAACATGCGTACAGACATAGCACATCAAATTAAATTTCTTTTCATAGCTTACAAAACAAAATTTATAAGGACAAAAACAGAAATTCTTGACATGTACAAACACTGATAAATTCATTAAACCAACTAGGTTTATAGATGTTGTTATATCATAATATAGGATATCAGGGTTGATCAAAATTTTGATAGCAGAGTTAGCTTAAACAAAAGCATCTACACCAAGAGAAAAGCATCTAGATCCTCAACTACGACACACACTAAGGTGGTGTTATCATGAGTGCATAACAAGAACAAAACATTGCAATACCAACTATTAAATTACCAGGTGTTTTACATGCACAAAATGAAGCCAAACCCAACATAAAAGTTAGCACTAAACACTTCTTAACCTTTGGTTCTCATAATTGTGATGCTACCTTTTCCCCCTTCAGTGTGAATTTTGGTTTTTCCAACAACAGGCTTCCCAGAAAAGGCTGATTTTGGGTAAGTTGATGGATCTTCTACACTTAGTTTGGATTTGAGAGGAGGTGGAGACAGAAGACGCTGATTTATTTCCTTCAGAGTTACATCTCCATGAGCACCACTGGGTTTAATGAAGGCAAATGGATAGGCCACAGAAGCAGATATCTTTGTGGGTGTTTCTACAGATGATTTTCCCCCTGTACCTGTTAAACATAGTCAGAATTTTATTTCATGTCACAAAAGAAGATAACTATTATGTACTATTGTTTCTGGTTAAAGATTCTTTAGCATTTGACAGCAACCATAAGCCAAAGTTAGCTAATGTATTACATCAATCTGCAGAAAGTTCTCTCATAGAAGCTTCTCTGAAAGATAAGCTTTGTGTTATGCATAAGTTAATACAGTATATGCAGAAGTTTATTTTATTTTTCCTCCCCTTTTTCTTCTGCAGAAGTTTATTCAAACAGCTTCATCTCCTAGCAACTTGGATGATATTAGTAGATGAGATATTATGCAGATATCCATTACAATTAAAACAAGCACGAGGACTGTATCAAGAACATAACAAACCTTTGAAGACAATATTTTTGGGGATTTTAGTGGCGCGGTGCTGAACCGGATTTTGTTCTTGCACAGGTTGGATGTTGCACAGATCTATGGAAGCATATAACGTTTTTCAAATAAGTCAAAGTGTGCAAGAAAGGAGGGAAATTAGAGTAAATGGCAGGCAGAAAATTTCCTACCTGCAACATCTAGATGAACATCATCAGCCCCAGAAAAATTCCTGAGTCAAATAACATAATCATAAGATTATTTTGTATAAAAAGATACATGTCATATCATATATTAATGGTGGTCTTTAGAAGCATACAAATCATCAGGACATAATTGCATTTCAGCCTCTGCAAAACAATCTGCTAGCCACCCTTCAGCTGATTCAAGATCCTCATAACTGGAAGCAGATGCACTTCCTAATGCACGTTTCATTGTAATTGGTTAAAGATATCAAATTCAACTAAAAAGGAAAAAAGAACAAAGCATAATCTTTGCAAAAGGTAAACCTGATGCCCCAGATACCCATTGGGAAAATTCTGAGAATATCTCTTCATTTGGGTCCTCCTTCCCCTATACACATAATGTAACAGTTACACAATCTGGCAAAAACAGCAACTCTTAACAAAATTATTAACTCAAACAACATCTCATTGAGTGATAGTGTCTAGTGCCAACAATGTTCATTGCAAATCATGAAGCCTTGAAGGACAGAAACAGGATTATTGATCAACTCAAAACAAGAACACCAGGTTAATAATCATCTCATTGTCACATTTTAATAGTCATCACAGAAGTCTAAGTTAAAACAGGCTCTATTATACTAAACTGTCTTCTAATGGCTACAGAAAACTTGCAGTTGAGACAGTTGATTAAGTTCTACTTCACAGATGAAGAGATATCAACCAATATGGCTGAACTAATCATTTCAGAAAAGCATAACTATGAAATATAGTACAAAAAAAAAAACGGAAATCTTGCAAAAATAACAAGGAAAAGTTGCACAAGTTTTAGCTACCTTAAGACAAAACATATTCCTACCTTGGTCAGCTATATCATGTGCAATATATTTAAGAAAAAGATGAATTTGCTCAAATTAAGTGTACTTGTGCTCTCATTTTTTCATATGGCCTGACCAATTATGAGTGAAAAATCACTCTCAAGGTAAAAAAGCACTGACCTTTACTTTCAAATATGCTGAAGACATTTGTTCGTTGGAGGGGTAATGACACCCATTTTGAGTATTGAATTGTAGCATCCTCCGTCTCTTAAATTGATAAGAAGTCTTCAAACACTTGTCTGGTTCATTTCGCAGATCATTTGACTCTGAAATCCACCTTATTAGAGCTAGAAAGGACAACATTGCACATAAAAAAGCATAGCAGGAGTAACTATAGTAATACAAAGTAAAGGTAACCCAACACATGATGCATAAAGCTATATCCCTACAAGCAAAGCTACAATTTGGTTCCACAAGGCAATAACCCTACCAGTTTTGTCAAGTTCACCCAACATTATAGAAATGAAAAATAACTAATATCCAAGTTGCACATATTGATTGTTAGACAACATATAAGTGCATACCAGATAGAAGTACCTTACCACTATTATTGACATTGTATGAAAAATCCCCACATGCCTTCACTGGGGTTGTTTCATCATTGAACACACATGACAGATCTTCATTTTGAGGAACCTCATTCCACAGTCCTTGCGAAATTTCTGCTTAAACAAGAAAACTTTCTCAGGCATCAATTATTTTAAGACTAATCCAACTTAGAACCACAAGTTAGAGTTACCATAATTGAAACTCTTCTGGAGATAGTAGTCCTCCCTATGCCAATCCCACGGCTCCCTAGCACCATTTAACATGGAGAAAAAAGCAAATGATCGTCATGCAACAATGACAAAGGAGCAAAAAGACACACAAAAGAAACCAATTAGGAAGAATCACAAGGAATACACTGTAGACATCATGATTTCAGCAATAAATAAGCCAACCAAAAGTACATAGACAAAGAAGATTAACCAAATCAACAACAAAAGTAAATTGCAGCACAAGTTACAAACCAAACCAAACCACAACACAAATAAAAATGAACAGAACCATTAGTTACTGCAGAAAAAAAAGGGCAAAAGAAGAGAAAAGGGCCAAATAAACAAAAGAAAAAAATGAAAGAGGGAGAGAAATAGTGACCCGCCAACATCATCATCATCACACCATCATCCTCCCTTTATCCACAAAACCTAACATGAATCAACCATCCCAAGAGCAAACGAAAACCAAGAACAGAAAACTACTAAACCGGCCAAAGTTTACAGATGAAAGGTGTAAAAAAAAAAAGTGAAACGATGGTCAACAACCTCATACATGAACGAACCAAAAAACCAGAAAAAACACTTATCAGAAGCAAAATCTCATGAAAACCCATTTCATGTCCCGAATAAAAACACAGAACGAAAATTGAAGAGCACGAAAAAGTACATGTTGAAAACGAAATGCAGTTCCCAAAGGTGTGGCTTTCCCAAGAGAAGAGACAGACCCAGAAAAAGAAAAAGACTGAGGCAAAGGAAAGGGCTGAGAAATATAAATATATATACTTGTAATCGCTGTAATCCATTTCAGAAGTCGCAATTTCAACCAAAAAACAGTAGTCACTGATCAGTGTCCTTTCTCCTCTCCCCCTTCACAAAAATAACCGTTACAGAGAATTTCAAGACGCTGCTGCATGAGATGCAAAGTATGCCACATAAGAAAGGAACCCAAAAGAAAAGAAACTACCTTTCTCTCAACATATGTGCTTGTGTGTCTATCTATATATACAAACACCCACACACACATATATGTGCATATTCTCTTAGTGATGTTTTGTCTTCCTGTCTTGTTTTCCATTTTCTTGGTTTGATTATTATATATTATTTCATCATTATTATTATATTATTATTCTGTTATAGTGTATGGTATTTATGATTTATCAATGTACTTTGAAACTTTAAGAATATCTAACCACATAATCCAAGAAGGGAAGGTGGAGAGGGACAAGAGGGGTCCACAGGAACACGACCTCACGAGATACGGCAAACGTGCTTTTACTCACTATGACCCACTCCAGCCACTACTCTCTTTAATACAATGTTCATTCTATTTGGAATTTTTTTGGTGCAATTGGGTTTGGATTGGAAGAAAGAGAAAACCGATTCTGTCTTGTTCACCAAGTGTTTGGCACAAGGACAAGGAAGTTGTTTATGGTTGCTTCCCACCAAATCGATATCCTAAAATATGGGAATTACTTTTCTGGAAAATGTTTTCTTTTCATAAGCATGTCATCGTGTTAGTATAAAACTACCTCATATGAAAAAGAAAAGATTTTTAATAAGAACAAACAGTGCCTTATTATTACCAGTTCAATTCTAAAAAACCTGTTTAAGCATTTTAAAAGTATTTATGACACAAGATTTTGAGGTGTTGAAAAATAAGATTTAATTTAATTAGGTTTGTAAATTAAATGTTGAGATAAGATTAAAAATGTAGAAAATTTTGTTTTACTTCATAACTGCTATGACTGTTAACAATGAAGTGTAACTTCTCTCTTATTATATATATTTTATTCTGGATCTTACTCTTATTAATATAACCTATTTTATTGATTTTATATATTGGAAAATTTAATAAAAAATGTTGTTTTTCTGTAATTGCTTTTTATAATAATCTTTTTATAGTTCAATATAATTTTAATAATAATTTTGTATTTAATAAATATTATATTTTCTAACTTTTTAATTTTACTTTCTAATTTTTTATTATCATATAAAGGTAAGTACACAGGTTTCCAATGGGTTTTAGAAATTTATAAGATCTGGTAAGATTATTTTGACTGGGTAAGCAGCCTATTTGGTAAGTTAATTAATCATGTCAAAGAAAAAAAGTAAGTTAACTAACTAATAAGTTTTTAATGAATTTAAATATGATAATCTATTCCTCTATTAATTTAACGTCTTGTTTGTTTGTAATTCTTTTTTAAAATTTCCTAATTAAATATTCATTTTTTAATATAAAGTCATCTGTGTTAAGTAAATGTGTTTGAAGAAATTTATAAAAACATAAGTTCTTCATAAAAATTAGAAAAGTCGTTTACTATTCGTACGTTAAGATTGACGACTTTAAAAACTTACACAATTGTTTTGAGTAAAAAATAAGTATTTCTTAATTTATCTAAACTTAAAACTTGTGATTTTTTTATATTAGCAATTCTAATATTTTCAGTTATATTAATGAAAATGCAATAATTACAAAATGGTAAAATGGATGTAAAATAATATATTTGAATATAGTAAATAAGTTCTAGAGAAAACATTTTTACGTTTTTCAAATTAAGTAGTAGAAGTAAAGTGTCTATATCTTTTATCTAATAAACAACTTGGGAATTAGATTTGAACTCCACATAAAAATAATCCATAAAAACAAGACTAATTCGAAATACAAATAATTAAATATAAACAAATCAAATAACTAAATATAAATAAAAAATAATGTGAACAATTGATACAGAAAATCAATAAATAAATACAATATTTTGTTGTCTTGCTCGCATTGCATTTTCAGTTCATAAAACATTTTTTTCGTTTTATGATTTTCGTGAAACTTATTTATTTCTTTTGATTCAAAATCATGGTATATAAATCAACAATAAATACCTTATTAGTCTCTACCAAATACTTCTAAGAAAATGAAACATATCTACATCTTTTACATTTTCTTGATCTTAAATTTAGTGAAAACAACAACAAATATTTTTTAAATAACAAAACAAACCTTAAATTTAATTTTTGTATAATATGTAAGGATTAAGAGAAAATAGTATAAAATAATAGTGCTTTTAAAAGATACACTCAATTAATTTATTATTTAAAACATTATATTATAAATAAAATTTCTATTAATTGAGTTTCATTTTATAAAAAGTATAATCTTTTTAAAATTCTTTTATAAACTTTTCTTTATCTTCTTTCTAGATCTTTTATCTGTTTAAAGATCATATACCATAGGAAGGATAGAGTAAGTTCACTTTTTAGAGTAAGTTCACTTTTTACTCTTTTTTGAGATAGTGTATTGTTTTTAGTTGCATGTGGTCTCTTTGGTTCATGTAGATGGCTCAAAATAGTACAAGGTGAATTTCTATTCGTTTATGATAGGATTTTCTTTGTTGAGTTAGAGCATCATGTGAAAATTAGAGTTGTAGAAGCAACATTCAATTCAGAGTTTTTTACTTTAGGTAAGGGAAGCTAGTTTATTTATAATGATTGATTTTTTTTTTAAATTGATGAATTGATTATGATGATGAAATTAAAGCTATTGTGATAGTGATTTGAGTTGTTGATTTATTTGGATTTGAAATGTTGTTTGTGGAACTTATTTGATTGTGTTAGGATTATTCAATTTGATCTACCTAAGGTCTATTTTGAACAAGAACAAAATAATTTAAATTAAGAAAAAGCTAGACTTGCCTACATAGTCAAGTTAGATAACCTATCTTTGTTAGATAAGGATTTAATTTTTGATACGACGCTAGGAAGTTTCACAAAATTTTTGGGCGCCAAGCGGAGAACTCAAGTCATTGAGCTTTAGAGGTCTAAGGTTTTGGGCACTAACTTGGAATCGTTGGACGATCACTTGACAATGAGTTCTAGTGGTCCTGGGTGTTGGGTGTAAGACCCAGGAAAAGTAATTATAATTATAAAGTGATGATTATAAACAAAGATGTAGAGTAGCATGGTTGGTTAAGACCTTAGCTATGGATTGATGGTCATGAGTTCAAGTTTTTGTGTAACTTATACGTTTTTGTGATGGCTTAAAATTTTATTTGGCAAGTTTAGAATTTATTTGGTTGTTTTTCTTGAATGCATTGAATTTGTGGAGATATTGTAATGTTGTCATGTGTGTGGAATGACAAGAAAGATGTGATGATTAATATGGTTTGGAGTGGTGCTTAAGTAATAGGGGTTATGTGTTCCAATCTTGGCTAGAGTAAGAAAGGATAAATTATGGATATTCTTTTAGTACATTCTTGAGGATTAATTTTTTTTTCTTTTTAATTGCTAGCTAAGGGAAAACAAAGAGTTTTTACCTAAGTTAAAAATTGGGGCTTTGGGTGAGTAAAAAATGGGAATGTGTAGGCTAAGGTGATCTCATTGCATGAATTCAAGGTAAGGGGTGTTAAGCTTGTCTTCTTGATTTTTTTTATGATTGTGTATTGGGGATGGGTTTTTCCATGGGATTGCAAGGAGACTATGTGTTTTTCTTTCCTTCTATTTTGATTCGTGATGAGGTATGAGGCAAAGTAGTGTCTGCAAAGTAGTGTCCTTTTTCTTTTGTAATTGGGGAATCACGTAGGAAGGGTGATGTTTTTCTTTGAAAAAAATTGGGTATATTTGTATGGAGCAATTCATTAGGCATTTTGGCATTAATTCTTTTTTTATTATCTAGTAATCTTGAGATAATGTTGTGAAAATGATAATATAACTAAATTTCTATCTTTCTTAGAATTATGATTTTTGGTGTATTAATTTTTGTTACTGTGGCTTGTTAATTTTGTTATTAAAAGAGATGCAAGAAAGTTTCATGGAGCATGTTGGTGTAAAAATTTAATAACAATGATTGTTGTTGGCTTGATCATGACGTAGAGATATTAGAAGGGCTCCTTTTGATTTATGATAAAAAAAATGAGGAGTGATGCATGAGAAGGATGGGATTAACATTAATTTCATAGAGTGGAGGTTGCGCTAGAAAATTTGTTGGGTTAACTTTGATCAATTTAGGTGAATGTTTATCATGTAAATATGATTTCAACATGTACATGGTTCTTGGATATTTTTTGTGTTGTGCAATAATAGTTCAGTAGCATACAGAAATCATGAGGTTGTGTCCATGAGTGGGTAAGTCAGTGCTTGGTTGGATTGGTGTGTGCAATGGTGAATTATGTTCATGATGTGGAAGGTTGGGAAGATAAAAATGTTTTTTTTTATGAAATTATGTGTATGGTGAATGAATTTTAATGTTTCATTATGTTTAGTATGCCTTAAGATGACTAAATCATGTGTAATTTTGTTGTTTTTCGTATTTCTGAGTGTGTTTTCGCGTTGTTGGACGCTAAGCGCTGGTTCTGGGCATTTTTACAAGAGGTTTGATGCCAAGTGTTGATTTTGGACGCTGAGCGACCTTTTTTATGAGAGGTATGGCATTGAGCGTTGGCTTCTAATGTTAGGCTCTACTTTTTTTCTAGTATGCATATGTTTCTTAAAACCAAGTTTCCATGTTCTTTAACCGTCCGATTTAGCTAAAAGTTTGGCAGCTAGTCCATAACATATTGTTCTTTAGTTTGAATGGTGTGATCTCAATTTGGAGGTTTGTAGTTAGAGATATATGTTACACATGATTGATAGTTTTTCATGGTTGTATTGTGTTAAGATGTGGTTGTGATAAATTATGATGAGCTATGTTTGCAATATATTGGATGTTGGGCATGATGAATGATGTATGTTAGTAGTGATGATGATTGTATGATTGTCAATGTGTTGTGATACATGCAATGATAAGGCCTTGATGTGCATGTGTGTTTATTGATCATGCATGAGGATGATCATGTGATTGTTGATTGATGTGTGATCATGATGAGATATTATATGCTTGGGTATGAATGTTTTGAAAGGTATCTATGTGCAATTGTACCAGAGGTGCACTTTGTCGAGGCTCTCAATAAGAGTAATGGGAAGTTGTACACTTTATCGGGCCTCATAATCTGAGTAATGGGAGGTTGTGCACTTCGTTAGGGCTCGATAAGAGTAATGAGAGATCTCGTATCTCGTTGGGCTCTTAATATGAATAATAGGAAGTTGTATGAGATTGGTTGGGGCTCACTATGAGAGTAATGGGAGTGACATCTTTGGTAAATTTTGTATGAGATTGGTTGGGTGGTTAATTGTGGAAGTTGTACACTTCGTCGAGGCTCTCGATAATAGTAATGGGAGATTTCGTATCTCGTCGAGGCTCACTATGAGAGTAATGAGAAGTGACATCTTTGGTAAATTTCGTATGAGATTGGTTGGGTGGTTAATTATGGAAGTTTGTATACTTTGTCGGAGCTCTTGATATGAGTAATGTGAAGTGTTATACTTCGTCGGGGCTCGCTATGAGAGTAATGGGAAGTGACATCTTTGGTAAAGTACGTGTGAATTTTGGCTAAGTGGTTAATCATGTGATCATTTTTTTCCCCATTTAATATTACTTGGTGGTAATGTGTTGTTGGGTACATGTTGTGGTTTTGAGAACATGTGATAGTTGATATCTTAAATGAGTTTATGTTATATTATGATGATGTTAGGTGAGTGTATATTGATATGCATTGTTAAGTGATATGTTACATGGTTAACTCACCCTTGCATGTTTGTGGTTGTGGTTTCCACCTATGATGATTGTATAACTTGGGTTATACGGGAGTAGATGATGGTGCAGATACATTTGGGGATGCTTTTGGGACTTTCCTTTACATTTTGGGAACTTTGCTTTAAATAAATGTAATAATTAGTTGTTACAAGTTTTTCAAACTTAAAGGATTTGTATTAAGACTTATGTTGACGGCTTAACTCAATTGGTGGGTTGATCCATGTTTATATTTTGAGGAATAAAGTTATTTCAAATTAATATTCTGATAGGTGTTGTTTTGAAATAAAATCATTTGGAAACTTCCTATTTAATAGGATGGTATCATTAATGCAGTTTGAATTTGAAAAAAAAAAATCTTTACACGTGGCATAACAAAAGGGATGTTACATTGGGTGCTACCTTGGGATTGTTATGCGCTCACTTGATAATGTGATGACCTAAATTATTATTATTGTTGTTGTTATTATTTTCTATAATATACTTATAAAATTTTGTCATATAATTCTACAATAACATGTAACATACATAAAATATTCACATATACATATATTTATATATTTTACAGTATTGTATGCATATGATGTTTACACCATTCGGTACATATTATATTTTCTACACCAGAAGAGGAAGTAGTATTATTTATTTATAGTCCCGCCCCTCATGTACTAGCCTTCAAACATTTGGAGAAAAGAGGTTATGAATAGGATTCACTTGGACTATTGGGGGTAAATAAAAAGTAACTCCAATTTGTCCTTCGATGATAATAGGTGCATTTGGAGCATAGAGGAAGGTGATAGTGAAATTTCATGTGTGGTGATTTGAAAAGAAATCATGTGATGATTTACACGTGGTAGGGAGTAGTTGAGAAGCAATGATGATAGTGTGGGGAGTGGTGAAAGACAGTTATTGATAAGATGACTTCTGGGTTCTTCGTTCTAAAGAAGAGGAAGCTTAGAAGTTGGAGAGCTATGTACCTGTCTAGCATAAGCACTTCATTATTTTGCGGAACTATAAGGAAAGTATTCTCGGCAACATGCCGAATACCAAGGGATTATTATTTTAGAATCCAGAATCGTGTGTGAAAGACTGGAATTCAAAATGGGATCGGTGTAGCGACGAGGTGATATATGTAGAATGCGATCGGTGTAACGACGAGGTGATATATGTAGAATGGGATCGATTTAACAATGAGGTGATATATGCAGAATGAGATCGGTGTAATGACGAGGTGATATATGTAGAGTGGGATCGGTATAAATATGAGTTTCTTACAGAGATTAAAAATAGGGTTTTTAGATAGTTAATATCCGATATTCAAGGAATTTGATTTTTTGGGAGATTCTTGGAATATCTCTGAATAAATATGCATGTGGTTATTTTGAGGGATTTTTTTTTATTATTTTGGGGATATTTGAGAAAGATAATTTTTCTTATCATGTATTATCTATAAAATTCAATATTTTTAACTGATTGCTTTATAAATAAAAATTTTACTCCCAAGGTCAAGGGACAAATTTATTTTGGCCTAAGTGAGTCATTAGCTAAGGTTAAAATATTTCTTTCTTCTAGTTTCAGTTAAAGGTTATTTTACACCTTTTTATGGACCAGAACATTGGCGCCCACCGTGGGGTACGGTGAAACTCGATCCCGACTCCACTTCAACAAAGAAAGGAAAGGAAAGGCATAAATCTTCAGAAGCAGTGACAATGAACAAGAACAAAAATGCAACACGAGAAGGGCCGACACGATAATAGATCATGCAAAGCATTATGGAACTATGACAGTAGAATGACGAAATAAAGCTGAAAGCCGAGGCGGATTAGGCATAGTTAGAGAAAAAAAAAGGGGGAAGCTTGCAAGAAGGCTGAAGAAGATCTCCAACTCCTCTGAGACGAGGCTCTGGGAGAGAGAGAGCGACTTCAAAAAGAAACCGAAGAAACACATAGGCAATTAGAAGAGACTCTCCAATAACAGGAGCAAAAAGCAGTATATTTCGTGAGCAAGGTGCTTCACGGGGCCGAGGTACGATATCCAACGATAGAAAAGGCGGCATTGGCTATAGTTGTGTCAGCTCGGCGTCTGAGGCATTATTTCCAGAATCATAAGATAAAGGTGATGACAGATCTACCTATTAGATATATATTACAAAAAGAAGATATATCGGGTAGATTGGTCAAATGGGCGATAGAACTCTCAGAGTATGGCTTACAGTACGAGTCTAGAGGACCGATTAGAGCTCAATTTTTGGCTGACTTTTTGGTAGAGCTCTCTGATCCGATTGGTGATCGGCAAACTGATGTGTTCTCATGGATCTTATTTGTTGATGGAGCCTCTAACTTGAAAGGAAGTGGAGTTAGGGTAGTGTTGGAAGGACTTGAAGGAGTTTTGATTGAACAATCGTTAAGGTTTGCATTCAAAGCCTGCAACAATCAAGCAGAGTATGAAGCTTTAATAGTTGGGATGCTTTTAGTAAAAGAAATAGGGTTTCTAAGTTGCTGGTTAAAAGTGACTCTACATTAGTAGCAGGACAAGTAAAAGGTGAATTTCAAGTTAGGGATCCACAATTAGCCAGGTATTTGGAGGTTGTTCAAACCATAGCAAAGAATTTTGTTGTTTTTGAATTTGTACATGTACCTAGAGAACAAAACTACCGAGTAAATTTGTTATCAAAATTAGCAAGTTGTACGAATCCAGGTCAGCACAAGTTAGTAATAAGGGAAATGTTAATGTCCCCTTGAGTAGATATAAGGGAAAAGCATCAAATTATGGAGTTCCAGACAACTCAAGAATCTTGGATGACACCAATAAAAAGGTATCTTGCAGATAACAATTACCTGGTGATATAAAGGAGGCAAGACGAATAAAGAGGAACTCAAGTCGGTATACATTGATTGATGGCAACTTGTTTAGGTATGTATTCTCTCGCCCTTTGTTAATTTGTGTGAACAAGGGGGAGGTTACTCGAATTATGACCGAATTGCATGAAGGAATATGTGGGAGTCATATTGGCGAAAGGGCATTGATGTTGAGAATTATACGTGGTGGATTTTTCTGACCAACTATGAAACATGATTGTATGGAGTATGTGAGAAAGTGTGAGCAATGTCAGAAACATGCCGACTAGAGTAAGGCGCCACCTGAGGTGTTACACTCTATTAACGCACCGTGGTCGTTTAAAACTTGGGGAATAAATATTTTGGGTCCATTCCCTAGAGGAGTAAGACAACTTAAATTCTTAATTGTTGTTGTTGAATATTTCACGAAATCGATTGAAGCTGAGCCCGTAGTTGTGATTTCTGGCAGCAGAGTTAGAGAGTTTATTTGAAAGAATATAATATGTAGATTTGGCATTCCTCGGCGCATTATTTCAAATAATGGAACTCAATTTGCGTGTTCACAGTTAAGGCAATTGTGTGCTTAGATTGGGGTCAAGCAGGTTTTCTCCTCTGTTGAACACCCTCAGACAAATGGTCAAGTAGAGGCGGCTAACAAGGTGATACTTAGAGGAGTAAAACGAAGATTGGTAGCAGCAAAAGGGGAATGGCCGAATGAGATACACTGAGTGTTGTGGGCTTATCATACCACACCTCATTCATCTACACATGAAACTCCTTTTAGCTTGGTGATGAGTCATTATTTTCCTCCATTCCACTAGCCTTTGTGTACTTATTTGACAGTTGTTCAATGCTTAATTGTTCATCTTTAGTGTGCTTTCATCTATTGGACTTTATTGGGCCACTGTTCCAAATTTGGGTTAATATCACATTATTTGGCCTAATTTTCATTTTTAATTATTTTTGGGTATTTGGAAGCTTGGACATTAATATTCAATTGAAGAGAGTTGTCATATCATTTCCACGTCATTTCCATGTCATCTAAGTGAATGGGTCATTTACCATGCAAATGGCCGCACTCTTCCTCGCTACTCTTCTCCAACCTCCATTTTCGTTCTCCAAGCTTTGGTAGGTGTCCATGGAGGTGCTCCTTGCGGTTTTTCACGTTTTTTCTAGTTTTTACCGTTTTTATGCACATTTGACAACTCCCAATGAGGGTTTTACGTTTCGAATTCATTTTCTAGCTTGGGCATCTCATTTCATGGAATGTATTGACTTGGAACAACACCCATTGATGGGGTTTTCGATTTTTATATGATAGTATTGATTTTCGTTCATTCAAAGCCTTGAAATTTCTCTTTTGCTCTTGAATTTGTGTTTCAACAATTCGTAGGTTAGGAATTTTGGCTTTTAATGTTCTGTTTTGTTGCATTCAGATTGAAGTGTTTAATTGGCCCATTTCCATGTCTAGCTAAATTCATGTATTGACTCCTTGATGAAAAATGCAATGAAGCTTTGAGGTTGTGCTTGTTTTGTGAAATCTGCCATGTCTCTTTGTTCTGAATTCGGGGAATGCATGTGATGAATCTGTTTGTGCTTAATTTACAGAGTAATTGCATGTGTTTGGGTTAAGTTATGTTCATGCTTAATGTATGTAGCTTGGTTGTCACGAATTTCAGGATGTGTGCCTTGCTTAATTGCACAATGAAGCTTGATTGTAACTTTCGCTTAGTGAGTTCTTATCTAGTGGATTGAGAGAAGGCAGAGGTGTTAATTTGGTAGCCTATGATAACTAAAATTTTGTTTGAATCAAGGATGTAAATATGTTTTTTAATCACTATCGCATTCAATTTAATTTGTTGATTAGCATATTGAATCTGCCAACCCCCCTTTGTGTTATAGTGTTGTGTTCATCTGGAAATTGAAGCTTTGGACGAAAATATTGGTCGTTGGGAGACGACTTGGTTCAACTTTCGTATACTGCATTTAACTATTTTAATTTGGTGGGGGTACGACCTCTATCAAATTTGGCGCCGTTGTCGGGGACCAATAGTTTTGTTCAAAGTAAAATTTTCAATATGTTTGTGTTGGTGTTTTGGTGTGTTTGTAGTTCAAGTGTGGTTGAGTTGTTATATGTTGATTGTGGTAGTGTTTTTGTGTGTTTTCGTGTAGTGTGCGTGTTGTTTGTGTAGTAGAGTGAATAGTGTCGTGGCGCGCATGAATAATGTCATCTAGAGTAGTGAATAGTGTATGAATAGTATCCGATTCTGGCATTTAACTTGTGGATTTTTGTTTTGGTAGCTACGGTGCTTGTACTTGAAATTTCGCCCC
>Ga0214543_1003471_pt1 | contig 30552 bp, 18 predicted proteins | sample CNSS2metaG_FD_160094 | JGI IMG/M metagenome (GOLD analysis project Ga0214543, IMG submission 160094) | Root nodule microbial communities from cowpea collected in UCLA plant growth center, Los Angeles, California, USA - CNSS2 | ecosystem: Host-associated > Plants > Roots > Nodule | place: USA... | reverse complement strand
CCCAAGGGTTAGGAAAAAAAAAAAAAAAAAAAAATCAACGAAATATACACCAAACAGTGTAGCAACTGGAAATACAACCCATAAATTGGAAAAGGGTATAAGTATTAACAATGAAAAAATTGATTAATAAATCAAACTCAGATGGATAGATTCCATAACAAGTATATTAATAATTGAAAAGCTCGAAACCTGATACAATTAGAAGAACATGGTAAGAACAAATGAAAAAAAAAATATATATATATATATAGAAATCATGTATACCTGCATAGGAAGAGCATCCATATCAGCTCTTAATGCTACAAAAGGAGGAAGGCCAGTCCCTATGAAGCCAATAACACCAGTGACTGCAACTGGGTATTTATATGAGATGCCCAATTTATCCAATTCCACTCTTATCAGTTCACTGGTCTCAAATTCCTCATAACCCAGTTCTGGGTTCTCGTGAATCTTCCTTCTAATACCCACCATCCAATCAAAAAGCTGAGGATCCTTCGCTAAATCTAGGAACTTGGTGGTGGAGATTGCATTTGAGCTGAAGGAGGATTCTGCGAAGATGGGTGTTACTAAAAGGAGATGAAAAGCGATGAACAAGTTGACCCTGCTCAAGAAAAAAACCATGGCTACTTTGAACTCAGAGGTGGGTCTGGGAAGGAACAGTGAACAAGATCAACCAACAAAAAAACACTCCAGTCACCAAACTATGCAGTTCTTGTTCTTACTTATTGTGTTACACATGATTGATATAACATTTATTTTTGCCATTTTTCTAGAATTTTGGTTTGGACTTTTTTTCTAAAATTACTTTATTTTATTTGCACCGTTGAATTTTTTTTACCTGTACAAATTGTCAATAATAATAATAATAATTATTATTATTATTATTATTATTGATCAGAATATTTTTCTATTTATAGCATCTTATTTGAAACATGGATAAGAAATCACATAGTTGTGGCGTTGACATTGAAAACTTGCCTAATAATGAGATTAAATACTCTAAGAAACAATAATTTTTTTCATCGCCCGACAACATTTTTCGATACTTTAAAGCAAAACAATGTTGATTTGGACTATTTCTTGAATATTTGATTTTATTTGAAAGTTTAGTTAAAATAAATCCTTTTTATAGGAAATAAAATAAATATTTTTATAGGGGTTAAAAAAATTAACAGAAAATTAAATTAATTTGTTTCATAGATATTTTTTCTTTCTCAACCATTGTTGTTTGAGAAAATTTATAATTTATAATTTTAACCTTCAATTGTTTTCTATATTTATTTTGAGAATCTCAATTATCTATGTTTGATAAATGTCATGTTTATAATTTATCTTCTCAGTCACATCTTGGATAAAGTAATTAATAAAATATATAAACTAGTTGTAATAGAAAAAAGGTGTTCTCTAAAATTAAAATTATTAATGTTTGAGATAAATTTTGTTGGCCTCTACAATTATTGTTAATTACAAAATATGACTTAAAAAAACATTAAATTTAAAATTTCATGTCTAACACCAATATCATTAACTTTTTTAAATTATTTAAACAAAAATATTTCGAAAATAGTATAATGTTTTACCTTGTGATAAAAAAAATATATTAAAATGTATGGTGTGGACGGTGACAAGGAATATATAGAAAATAAAAAACGTGTGGATTTGAACATGCGGCTTGTAACGTCCAATCAAAGCTGGTGCGTAGGTCACATCACAGCACGTGACAATTTTCATTTATGTCTCACATCACACTTTCCCCGTTTTTTATGATATATATTAATTTTATATACTCCTAATACAAACAAATGTTAATTTATTTGGAAGCAAAATAGAATATGAAATTAAGTAATGTCACAATACAAAACTCTGAAAGTAAGAAACAATTCGAAAGTTACCTTGGCTGTCATTTTTAGATGTAGAAAAAGACGTGAGTTTATTATTATCAATTAGGTTAAGCACTTTATTTTGGTGAACTAAATAGTCTTATAGTAAAGAAAACAGAGAACCATATGATTACTTTCAGTTTAATTTCTGTAAACTATTTCACTAGTTTGTATCTTTCTAATGTTTTCTAAAAATCTCTATAATTAACTAGTTTTTGTGTTAATATAATTAATAAAGTAAATATATTCATTTAAATAAAAAATAACTCGAGTAACTAACTAAATCATGAAAAGATAAAAATTTGAAATATTTTTGTATCCGTCCTTCTTTAGAAATTTCATGTGTGCGTTTCTTTTTTTAGCATACTTAAGGTAGTAAAATATTATTTTGAATTGTACATTTCATTTTTTTTTCTCATCAACCTATCCAGAATTATTTAAATACTTCTTTTGTAATTTATAATATTATTTTACTAGTATTTCGAAACTATCATTTCATGTAATCATATTTCAAAATATATTCCAAAATATGTGTAATTTAATAGTTTATAAGTTTTTTAAAATAAAATTCTTTTAAATGTATCAAAGATTTTGAAAGGTATTTTTTTTTTCATCGAACATATTTATGGAATGCAGAATAAAAGTAGGGGTGTAGGAAGAAATTCTCCACACTTCATTCCTTCAATTCTCTTTCTGTTTGGATATCTTCGACCCATTTTCGTATGGGGCCCATGAAAGGCCCAATAGATAAGCAGACACAACTTCGTCTTTGTTTGCTGTTGTTTTGTTCTCTGTTCATTGGGTTTTCTTGCTGCACCCCCAAATTTTTCATTGATTTTCATTTTGCCCGCTCCTAATACATTATATATCAAACAAATGAATAAAACTTTCGTCTTCTTCCTCCCCTGAAATTGAAACCCTGTTTGCTTTGAAATTGAAGAACCAAGCATCCGTTGTCGTCATATATGCTTTGGTGGTGAACTAATTCAACAAACATGGTGGTGGATAGAGGAACCGGATTACATAATCCAGAGTAAGGTTTTTGTTCTTCGGAATGGACACTCCGGTTTGAGTCACTAGATCAAGGAGAACAAACCGGATTACCTAATCTGGAAGAAATTGTACTATGAAATTCATTCAGATTGTCACTCTTTCTTCTTTTATTGTTGAATCAAAAGGGTACAGTGGATGACTAGGAAATTAATTAACATATCTCAAAGTTTATCATTTGAAACGAACGATTAGATATGTGCTTATCATTTGTTTAGTATAATTCATTAGATATGCCTTGTTGGTTCTGGATCATTTCTCTACTTGCCAGTGCATGCATGCTTCTATAGCTATCAATCCTTTCTTTGAAGAACTAGCTTCCACTCCACAATCAAGATTGTGCATGCAGATGAGGTTAACATAAGTTATGTGTATAACCTATGCCCATGGGTTCTGCTACGCTGTTGCTGTTAATGTAAAACGGTCTAGTCTACATACGACACCAAATCTCTAGAATATACAAAAATCTATTTCAATGTGTGCCTATGATTTGAAGAACGTGACATGCTATCTAATATCCATAATCATGCAAAGGTGGGTCATGTAAATAAAATTATTTCCTGTTTATAATTTTTGGATTCCAAACCAAAATTTTAGGTGATCTGGCTACATTTTATATCAACAAGCATAGTGTCACTAGATGTTATTTGTACTCTTTGAATGTTCAAATCTTATGCATGATTGCAGAGTATCACTTATGTTCATAGTTCTCTTGACCATCCTTAGTTATATTCTACTGCTATATGCACAGTTTTTATTCTGTCTAAGTTGCCTCCAAATTGGGATATAAAGCCATGCAAGCCTTTGTTTTTTTATGAGCAAGGAGGATCCGGTCTATAAAACTGTTTTGAGGAAAAAAACAAAAAGGTTGTAGAGTCTCAACGGGAAGAAGAGCAAGAAAACTACTTAAGTCACAACTTGGCAAGGTCTAATCAGTAAAAAAAATTGAAAATAAAATCCTTTATAGTGTTCAACAAACATAGCTTAGAAATGTTCTGGTTGTAACCCACCTCTAATGCCAAGCCTAACCTCATGCCGAGATTAAGCATGAGAAAATGTATTTGTTTCAAGCAGATAACGGGCGAGTTAGGTTTAACACATTTTCAGCACAAGCATACAGAACCACCTCCATCACACGCCGTATGCAGACCAAACCCAAGTCGTTATTCCAGAAGGCAGTGAAAAGACAAATACAAGCATTGTATAAACGTATTAAGTATTCACACGATGAGACTAACAAAAGAGAAGTCATAATACCCCCTCAAAAGTAAATACCACATAACAACCGAATTCGGATTAATATACAGAAAACATATAGCATTGCATATTCGGCGATGGAAAAGGATAGTGATAGTGATGATGATGGTGATGATACGACAGTATTAATTGATTAATTAATTACGTTAACCTCTAGCCTTGAGTTCGGCGAGGCGGCGAGACAAGTCGTCCTCGTCGACCTTGTCGGCTTCCTTGGTCGGAACGGCGTGAGCAGCGGGCTGAGGGAGGCCGACAGAGACCTCGAGACCGTAGTCGTCGGCGACCTGCTGCATGAGGCTGTTGACCTCTCCTTCGGGAGTGGAGAGAGAGGTTGATCCGGCCATGGCGCTCTCCATGAACTCCGCCTGGACCTCCATGTTCACGAACTGCTTCTCGAACTGGTCCATCGTCTCCGACATCTTCTGCAGGTTCCCCGTAGCCAGCGATGACTCCAGCGATTTCACGATGTTTCCCATCGACTTGCTGATCGTCGCCATCTTCGCCTGCGTGTCAAGCCGCGCCACCACGGCGTCGAGGCGTGAGGCCAGGCGGAGGTAATTCATCTGCTCCGTGCGCTTCCGGATGGCGTTTTCCGCGTAGATCCGCGCGCCGTCCATGTTGCCTTTCTCGATCGCCTTCTTCACCTTGAGCTTCTCTGCCTTCTCCTCCTTCTCGCACTTGCGCGATTGACGCTGTAGCGACTTCGACGTGAATTTCAACTCCATGATCTGGTTCATCAGCTTCTCCGTGTTCCCCATCGTCACCGCTTTGCTTAGCTTAGGGTTTTTCGATTCCCAAAATTCAGAAAGAGAAATAGGAGAGGAATGGAATTTCGAATTTTGAGTTGAATTTAGAAGAGACCTTTCTTTCTCACGTTACTCTTTATGGCTTTTTCTTTTATTTGTGAAGTAATTGATTGGGTTGGGCTCCTTCCACGAAAGTACTCTCTCCGCGTTACCCTTCTCACACGGCCCAAACTCTGTAGCTATTATTAATATTCAAAACTTGTAAGCATCAAAATTATTTATGTAACCAATTTGTTTGTATTATTGATCATACGAAAAAAATAAATGAACAAAATTATATTATTAATAATTATAATTAATTTGATATCTGCACCCATCTTCATTACATTGTAAACTAGACTAATTGACGTTGGTTGTTACTTGGACCAATGATAAATTATTCATTTTTATAATTATTATTATCTTGCAGGAGTTTCTGGTATAGCTTAAAGTCAGTTTTAATTAATATTATTCTATATAAAGTCAGTTTTGTATGTATGATACTAATTGTTATGTCTGGAAACATGCTATTTGTATGAAATTTGAAGATAGTGCTCATGGCAACAAAGCTCATCACGATGCAACTTATAATTACTTCTGTACCATATCTAGTCGGTTCCGCTAGCATACCAACACATATCATTTTTGACCGACAACTTCTATCGGACAAGGCTGGGAGACTGGTGTACCACACCTAGCCTGACTCAACCAAATAAGTAAACAATGCATGTACCAGAGGCAGCCAAGCACTCAACCTAGGCCAAGCCAGCCTAACTTATATCGGTTCTAACCTATACATATCGTCAAGGAAGGTAGCCGGCCTAGGCCGGCTACTCCAGCAAACCCGGTAAGATTAAAGCCCGGGCCGGCAACTCCAATAAACTTAGTGAAATAGAAGCCCCCGCGTCCAATAGGTCTTAAGGGCCTAGATTAGGGCCCAGGCCCACTCATAGCCCAAGCTAGAGCCCAAGTCAAGGTCCGACCCATGAGGTGATCAGACATCATTAATGCTCTATAAATACGCGTGGACCCCATTAATTAAAGGTACGCATTCGTTAATCACTGATTTGACTCTCTGAGAGCTTTGACTTGCTTGAGTTTCGGAGACTCTTCTGCAGGTAACCCCTCCTGGGTTCAAGCTGACATGTATCAACCGGGAAGAGGCCAACTGAAGAGATAGCAGACTATAGAGTAAAGTGACACTTGTGTCTAACTTATCTCATTTGTTCTCTTCAGGAACAACCTCTATGTTCATTTTTTTTTAACAAATTATTTTTAATTAATATAATATTAATTGACAACAACTAACCATGTTCTTTCTCATTAAACTTTATAAACTCTCGTGCATTATGCACCTGAGCTATGAACTAACTTAACACGTTTACAAATATGATAGTGCAACTGAAAATTTGCCGATTTTAAATAATAAATAATGAAAATAAATTTCAACTTAATTAAACAAATAAACTTGACCAAATTTTTAAGTTGAAATAAATAAAGTTACTGACAACGTGATTGATATGGACAAAATAGCAGAAAAAGAAACACATGATTAGAAAAATATGAAAAAATGTGAATTTGGCCTATTTGGCTTAAGAATGGCAACGGATCGGGTGAGACACGGATAGTGCCTACCTGTAATCTGACTCGTCAAAGAAAAATCTGTTCGTTACCAGTCCATTTACTTACTAGGTATCCGTTCAAAAATATTCGTGATTATCTTTAAAATCCGCGGGTACTTGTGGATACCTGATACCCACAAATATTTAAAAAAAAACATTTTATAAATTGTTTAATATAGAATTACAAAAATAAAATATTAAATTAAATTAAATTTGACTTAATAAAATATACTACTCATTTTAATTTTAATTAAATTTAACTTAATAAAATGTAAATTAAATTTTATTTTTATTTTTTTTGCAGGTAACGGATACCTGCGAGTACGGATAGTATGATATTCGTACTTGACCCGTTTATAAGCGGGTATTAAAATACCCGCTACTCGGTACCCGCGAATAATAAATACCTACAGAGAAAATTCTAAAATAATAAACTTTGAACAATAATAAATGTTTGAGGTAAAATGAATAATCCATCATCTATAGTACTATATTTTAATTTCCTGACAAAATACTTGATAAATTAATTTAGTATGTTCATTCATGAAACTAGCATACACATTTATTAAATACGCGTGATATTATATATGTATTTTTAAATACGCATGATATTATATATGTAGGTGATGATAATATAATATTTTTTAATTAATATATAAAAATAAATTACATTTATTAAAAATAAGATGAAATATATCAAAAAAAATGAGAAAATAATACCGATAAATACAAAGAAAAAAGAGAAGAAATAGACAATTTTTTTAAAAAAACTTACAAAAGTAACAATTAGTTTTAAAAATTTTATAAATAATTATATTTTAAAAGATCAAATTAGTATTTTAAAATGTGGATAAAGAAAAAAAATTTATATTTTAAATATCAAATTTGTATATTTTTTTTTTGTTATAGATAAAACAATACATTTTAAAATATTTTTTTTCCTATTTTCAAGCTTACTAGTTATGTTGAAACATAATATTTTTTTAACAATAACATTAACATTTATAGTTATTAATCACACAATTATTATTCTGGAATCATAGGAAGTAATTGATGAACAGTTGCCATAATCAATTGCCTCCCACCTCAATGTTGTCACGAACGACCATATAATTAAACATTATATAGATAATAGCTACTTAAAAAATATTATAAATACCTTTCATTTAATTGTTTTCTAACTTCATCCTTTTATACGTACTCGTTATTCAGCTGTTCTTGGACAACTATGGAAGAAATGGCTTGTTTGACCAGTTCTCTATGTTCATCATTGTTCAATATTTAAAAGTGTCGCAACCCGATATCTAGTTGACAGTTTTATGTTTAAAGAACAATGTCTTCTTGCAGTTATACATAGTTCCGCTTTCCTGTACAAATGATATAACATGAACATCAATCCTTCAAAATTAAATTTCAACAAAATTTCAACCCATGTAGAAAAGCTATAGCATAGAATTTCCGGATGTATGTTGAAAAACACAATAACGGGCTCTCCAGACAAAACACAAAAATCTAGAACTGAGTTCTAAAACACAAACTACAAAAGGATGGTAGAAATGTAAAATGTAAATTTAACACTTCGAAATTCACTTCCTGCCAACGACCCTCACAGCCTGTCGGTTTCTCTTCTTCACTCCAGACTTTGCAACTTTCAGGCTCCTATTGACAGCGCTCAACCTTGCCAAAGCTGCCTTTTTCAGATCAGGTCTGTAGTAATTATCCCCTACCTACAACGCAAACCATAGAGTAGATAAAATTAGCTGAGTTGTTCCAATGAAATAACGAGAAATGATTCCAAAAGAAAGACTCTATTATCAATGGCATTACTTTTTCCATGAAATAACTTCTAAATGATAATAAAGCTCAGAAGCCAAGCGTAACAAGTAAATTTCATTGAAGGAACCCAACTACGGATTACTTCTTACATGTTAGAGGCTCATCACCGCTGCGTAAAAATCACTCATGGCAGATATTTAAAAGATGTCCATTATAAAACTTGACGCACCAAAAACATTTTTTCAACAGACATATTTCTCAAACCAACGCAGTAATTTCATATAAGGATAAAGGAGGACATATTTCAAACAAACAGACATATTATGTCACACAAATTCAACTTGTGTTACATTGAAATGCCTTAAAAATGTAATGTTAGTACCACAGACAGCCCCTAAACATGATAGAAAAGCTGCCTTTAACAACTGACAAAAGACCAAACATCAATACAACTATTGGTGAATCAAACAATTAAAGTGTCTAAGAACACCTGAACGATAAAAGCTCAGAAGCCAAGCGTAACAAGTAAATTTCATTGAAGAACCACAAATAGGGATTTCTTCTTATATGTTAAAGGCTCATCACTGCTGCCAAAAAAAACTAGTTTACGTTTGCCGTTCAAATGGCTTACACTTAAAACTTGATGAACAAAACAACATTGCATTCAGTTGTGTTTCTAATCGAATAATTTCATTCAATACACAAATGTGAGAAAAATGTACAAAAATCCCATTTACGTGTGTCAACATGCCTTTTAAGTCTAACAAGCAATCAACAACAACCATTAATAATCATGGTAAACAATATATATTTCACTAACATTAAATCAAACATGGTAATGTCCGATACACTAAACTATTTTGCAATTCAACTGAAGCAAAGTAATTACTTTAACATAAAGACAATCCAATCACAATGCCCACCTGGTGGCGAGTCATACATAGGTAAGAAAAAAAAACAGCTAAACAAGTACACAACGTTGTCATATGTAGAGAAAGGCAATAAAAAATATCAACATTTTCTCTCCATCGATATCAAATATAAATGCAGCTACCACATAAAACAAAAATTTTCAAATAGGAATGATATCTCCTGTCTAGAACTATACACCATTTACACCATGCCATCGAAAAGAAATAGGGAAAACACCCCAAAAAACACAGATGGACAGATTTAGTTCGCTCCCATATTACCTGATTTTGCACTGCCTTCGCCATTCTTCGGAACTCCTTTTTCATGACGGACTTGTGAAGCAAAGAAGCAGGCTTATTTTGTTTCTTTGTTTTAGTTGTGGCCAGTAGCACAGATTGGTCTTTACCAGCAGGCTGAATAGTGACAGTTTTCTTGTTCGCCAAACCTAAGATAAATTCACAAACAAAAATTGATTACCCACATTCATCTGGCCTCCAAAAAAAACGTGTAAGAACGTAATCAAAGCTTAAAAACTCGACAACAACTAAAACCTATAAATCAACAACACATTTTAAATAAAATTCACTTCACTAACAGGATGATTACCAGAGTATTTGAAAGTGTTAAGGTTGTAGAGATTGTTGGGCTCTCTGCTGAACTGCAAGCTCTGAGTGCCCCTTCCGAACTCTTTCACCAAGAAAGAGTTGTTCTTCTTCACGATCTCCCAAATCAATTGTCCTGGAACTGTCGTCATTTTTCTTGTTCTACTCCTACTTTCTCACCTGATACGCACCACACAAGATCGAAATTCAAATCACGAGAACCTTCGCTCGTGGTGCAGGAGAACTGAAGAAGAAAAGAAATGTTTTCTTAGTTTCGCAATTTATAGCGAGTAAAATAGAAAACCCTAATTCAACGCCTTCGAATGGACCCAATCTGATTGCTTATTGTTAATGGGCTTCAACCCAAATGTATAGACACCCACCTATAAAAGCCCAAATGTATAGACAAACAAATCGGCCAAAGCCCAAATTTATAGACACCCACCCGCAAAAGATTCCATCGCTGAGAATAAAAAACACACGCATTTTTAAGGGGAAATTAATTGAATTAATTAACAAATCTGATGAAAATAAATAACGTATATTATTTTAGTACTTCTATATTTTGAGTTAAAGTCTACTTAGGCATGAATTAATTTGAAAAAAGGTGATTCAGGATACTTAAAACTAAAGTTTTATTTTATATACAAGTTAATATTAGTTTTATAAAAGAATTATTTATTTTTTTCTTAAGAAGAAATTATGCACATGATTTAGAAAATTCTTTAATTTATATTTCAATAAAACTATATCGTAACTAAAACACATCTTCTCTTCTTCGATCCTAGAAACTTGAGAATTGTGCATGTTTCAAAAAACATAAGACACTAATCCAACCCTACAAACTATTAACAACTAGCATGAATTATTATGATAATTCTCCAAATTTTCTACCAGTACGCAACCTTTAACCTAAAAATTGAGACCAAAAACCAACGCTAGAAAGAGGTAAATATATATCCACAGGAACAAGTACACATCTCACTCACAATCAACAAAAAAAAAAAATAGCCATATCTTAAATACTTTTTGTCTAAGTCGCTTTCCGCAAAAAATCTCATTTCAAGTTTAACATGGGAGAGATGAGCATAAAAATATATAAAATCTATACGCAGTTTTGTAAGTACTTTCAATAATATTCTCTTACTAGAATTGGGATTTCAGTTACATTAAAGTCAGCTTAAAACACAAATCTACTTTAAAATAAAAGATCAACACTGATAACACTCTACGAGTTTCACTGCATCCATGTTTGGACTTGGTCAAACTGAACAAGAGTGGGTCCACAATAGTTCCCTTTGAAGTCAATTTAAGACGACCACACAACAATTAGAAGCTACACTGTGATGCTTTCTTTCATGCCACAATACATATCTAGAACCAACACTAACATATCTAACATTTTTGTGGTAGAGATCCATTTTCAGAAGCTAAATTTGCAAGAATGTGGATGCAAAGTGGAAACCCAATGGCCAAGTTGAAAACTCAAATAAATAAAAAAATGTGCATTAATGGTTTTTTCCTTTCAGCCTCGTCAACCCTCCATTGAAAAGTTATATAATTATATATTATTGTGCAGTTCTGGGTCTTCAACCAGATTCAACGAAATCAACCTCCATTACCAAACAGCCATAGGTTTTCCAAGAAGCTATTATTAAAAACAGCATACAATAAATTGCGCATGTAAAATACACAGATACAGTAAATAAATTAGAATCTCCAAGCCATGGCATTGGCAACACTTCTACGTGATGAGACTAAAAACAATCTCACTACAACAACATTCATATCTCCCTCCATGCTCAGCCCTAAGAAAATACCTGTTTTCTTTCTCTCTTCCATCATTGGTAAAAGTGAAGAACACCACCATCCACAAACATAAAAATCCAACACAAAAGAAACTAAAAAAGCGATCCTGTTGCAGTGGCTTACTCGTTTGTGATCCTCCATTGCACGATATATATATGATATACCAACATCCTAAAGGCTTAAACTTAAGCTACTGATATATATAAATCTTTTCACAACATGTCTGAATATACACATACATATATATATCATATATCAGAATATTCATAAATTTTCATAGGTAGACCCAGGAGTGAAAATTGCGAGATTAGACCACCCATTAGGACCATTCCAACAGCTTGAATCACCATTTTGCATACTCAGAAAACTTGCTGCATTCCCATTCCTTTCAATCTGCAGCACAGGGTTCCGACCAGAACCCGGATCCGCAAGGTGACCCGAACTAACATTCTCCCCAAATTCTTCCATTTGCACAGCTTTTAGATTCGCCCCACTTGATTTCAGACCCTCCAAGAGATTCCCCAGATGAGCACCTGATGCCAAAAACGAACCGAAATTCCCACCACCACCACCAACAACCGGGTTAGGGCAAACACGAGTCGGGTCGGGTTCTGGAGCAGGTGACGGGGAAGCGCGTTTGGTGTTGGTGGATGAGGATGATCGTTTAGCGTTCTTTCTGCTTCCACCCCCGACGGGGATGTTTCTCAAAGCACCTCCTTTGGTCCAATACCTTCTGCAATTCTTGCAAAAATGGCGAGGCTGCGAGAGGTTGTAGTTGTTGTAGTAACAAAACTTGGTGTTGACGGAATCACAACGCGGACACTTAAGCTGCTCTTGTTCGGGAAAGTGGGGTTTCAAGGGCTGGAACAACGCCGGATCCTGCATTCTCCTGTTCCAAAAAGGACTTCACTTTCGAAGAAGCACCTATTGTTTAAGATCGCAAAAGAAGTAGAAAGAAGACAAAAAGGTGGGATTTTTGGTTTCCGTGGAACAAGAGAACCGACCAAAATCCGAATAAATGAAGGTGAAGGAAGAAACAACCTTTTGTATGCAGAAGCGAACGAAATGAAATCCAGAAAAGTTGTTGTGTGTTTGAAGATAAAGAAAAGAAAAGAAAAGCTCAAAGGGACAGAAAGTTACAGGGGTGTGATGGATGAGTGGAAAAGGCAGAGAGATTGATTGGTGATTGAGCTTGGAAGTTGGCTTGTGGAGGGAGGAAAGTGGCTGAAAAAATAGCAGAAAGCTAACAAGATTCGAGAAATTAGGGAAAGTAAGGATATTTATTTTACTTCATTAAGTGGTGAGTTTTGAAATGGTTGATGAAGATGATATAAGTTATGAGATATGAGATGACCAAACGTGAATGTGACGCGTGAATGATAACTACCTCTCACTCCGCAGCCTTCAGATAGAAAGGGAAAGTGCATCGTCTCTTCTCTTCTGCACACTGCTCCAAAGATTGCCTTCAGCTTCTGATATATTCCCGAATCCACTTAACCAAACTTAACTAACAAGTTAAATAACAACTTTTTCTTTTTACACTCTCATGTTTTCTTCTTCTTTTTCACACAAGGGAAAAGAAAATCCTATCAGTAAAAACCGTGTGCTTTAGGTGTAAGATCCCTGTCATCAATGACAAATCATACTTAGAAAAATACACAAATGACTTATTGTGAATAACTACCCTTGTGTCGTTGGTCAATAAGTTCAAAACCAACGGACAACAAACAATAAATTTTAGTTGATTTGATTCAACATCTGGTACCAAAACTGTACATATAATCAAAAAAAAAGGTACAACGATGATGTAATAATAAAAAAAAAAAACTGGTAAAGAGACAAACAAGAATATTGAGAGAGGGAATTAACCGTAACAACATATATTCCCTGTGGTTATAAACTAATAAACATGTGACTATCGAATCAACACGGTCTTCTTTTTTCCTTCTGAATGTTTGCGATGTTGGAAACTCCTCTGTTAACTTAATTATCAGATTAATAGAATATCATACAAAATGACCTCATCACTGTTTTGTTTTACTTTGTTTTATTAGAAATAATAATAAAACATATATATATTTTAAGAAAGGGACACGACCGACATAGGTCGAAGCTTGATGAGTTGGGTTCGGTGAGCCAAGCCAGGCGAGTGGGTTAGAGCCGCCGGCAACTGTGGCCCAGTGAGTCCACGACAGGCTTGCGCGTGAACAAAGCAAGAGCCCACACATCATGATGTGGTTTTCATCAGCGGATCTGGACCGTTGGATCACACAGATGGGAGTGGGAACGGGTTTTTGCGTTGAGTTATCGGCACCCCAACATAGCCACGACCAATGTCACCCGCGACACGTGTAAGATCACCATAAGTGGCACACGCACTAGAGGTAAGTGGAGGTGCTGTAGTGGTAAGGATATAGTGGTAAATTTGGTGTTGGGAAATGCTAAAGTAACACGCGGGTGAGACGTGGAAGAAGGTGGGTCCCAGGGTTTTGTAGTCCCATTGGATGTTTTGACTGGGGTGGTGACTGTGACGTGGAGGGTGAGGCTAAGGAGGCATGTGGGTCCTACAGGTGTAACGAATTATTTGGACGGCCATGATTTGATATGGTTGATGGATTAGAATTGAAGAGAGGCACCGTCCTCGTGCGCACACCGCATAGTTGAATGATTAAGCGGGTCCCATTTACAACTAAATCGGTGAATGGATTTAAAACTTATTAGAAGACCTCATTTTACTTTGCCAAGTATTAGTTTAATGATTGCGAGAGTAAAGAAATTTTGGAAAATAAACCAAACTTAAAAGATTCTATTACTCTCTATAATACAAGTTAAGAGAGAAATCATGTTGTGGGTGTAAATTCACAAGTTTTCAACATCGTGATAGATAAACAATAGAAGCACACAGAGTCAAAATAATAGAAATAAAAAAAAATGTATTGTCTAGGTTGACCAAAGCTAAGAAAGAAATAATAATAATAATTAATATACTTTTGATTTCATAAAATAAATAGATTTTAAATTCAATTTCTTTTAAGATATTTTTGATCATTGAGTAATAAGTTGTCGTTAAATAGAAATTAACAAATTAAGTAATTTTAATAACACTTTTATAATGATTAAAATCTCTAGTGAATTCTTGAGAAAGTATAGTAATGTACAGTAATATATATAGGGTTAAGTATGTTTTTAGTCCTAAAACCTAAATTTAAATTTGGAATTCGTTCTTGTTCGAAACTTTAATATATTTTGGTTCCTAAACTTTAAAAATGAATGAATATAATCATTTTTACTCAATTACGTTAACTTTTTTTGAAGTGTCAAACATATTTCTCAGTAGATATTGAACCAAAAATGGGTCAAACAGTGTAAAAAACTCCAATATTAATATAAAAAGTGTTTGACACGTCAAAAAACAGTTAACATAATTGGGTTAAAAAGACTATATTCATTCATTTTTAAAGTTTAGGGACCAAAGTGTAACGAAGTTTCAGACAGAGACGAATTCCAATTTTAAGTCAAAGTTCAGAGACTTAAAACATACTTAACTCTCATATATATATATAAAACTTAATCTCTGAATTTTATATTATATTTCGGTGAAAATCTGTGTTAGATTTCTTAAATAAGAAAAATTACAATTATATAGTACTTTTTATTTAATATTTTAATATATTTGAGTATTTTAATTAAATGTTTATTAAAAGATTGTCTCTCATATATTTAAAAAAAAAAATCAATTAAACTTATTGGATTAATGAAAATAATATATCTTAAAAAATCTCATATCACTAAAATAAGTAAGTATTTATATATTGGACTTAAAGTTATTATGTTTATAGGCCTCATTCAAAAAACTTTAAATTTATATTTTTGTATACTAATACTTTTGTAGTAGAGTGTTGTAAGATTTTGTTTAAATTTTTATTTTGAAAAGTATGAATATAACTGGGATAAAATGACATGAAGAGTAATCTATGTGTTATAAAAATTTTCACATAAGTTATTTCATGGTTATAATGAGACGATGGTTATATATATTTTTTCTTTGATTTTGGAGTTTTAAGGATATATTTGTGCGTTAATTATTTTTATTTTATATTTTTTATGTTGATGAGTGAATTTTAAGTTTAATTCATCATCGCACAATCGATTTATAACACATCCCCTCACGTCTTGGTGTATACATATCAAATTTAGAATTAGACATTTATGAATGGTTCGATAATAACCCAATAGGGTGGAACAACATGTTTAACAAACTTTTTCACAAGAGATAATGCAATAGGCCGAACAAATATCAAATATGGTTAAGATATGCCCCTTTGATATCATGATAAAAAGTAAAATTCAAGTTTAACTCATCATCACAAAACCGATTTATAAAGAAATTCTCTTAATCAACACAACCGGTCGACGTCTAATGTGATTCGAGACATTTTTCAATTTTAACTAATTGACATCGATCTATTCTATACAAACTTCAAAACTCAATCATTGGCTAATAATTTATAATTTACATTTTTTTTATCATTTTATAACTTTATATACTAAATTTATGGATTACTATAATTTTTGTGAACTATGTTGGTTGTTGACTTTAGATATAACGTTATTATACTTGTTTTTAAATTTATTATATTATAAAATGATGTCAATTTTAAAAATAACATTTTAACAAAGATAGTAGGATACAACTTAGTAAGATCGAGTAATATCGGTTCCTTCAATTTTATCGTCAAATCTATCGTTTTCAATGTTTTTTCTGTACGAACAAAATCAATGATCAATATCTTTTTTTGTGAGTAAAAATATTTTGTTGTTTTAAATATTATTTGCTTACGTAAGAAACTCACGCAGGTTATATTATAATTTGTAAAAGATAGACTCTAATAATTTTGCATTAGAAATAAATATTAAAATCATGTTTAACTTGCATATTGTTTTAGTTTTTAAAATTATTAATCAATTTTAGTGTAACTTTTATAAAAAAAATATATATATATATATATATATATATATATATATATATATATATATAAAGATAACGTTTTTACTATAATGTTAAAATTAGACAAATATTCTCTTCTCTCTAATATTTATCTAAAGTTTTTCTTACGAGTAAACTTAAATAATTTTAAAGATTTTAAATGAATTAACGTGTTTATAGATCATTATAAGATTGATTTAATAATAAGTTGAAAGGAGGGTAAAAGTGGTTATTAACACAACTTTTTTCATATATAGAAAATATAAAAATAATTTGATCAATTTAGATGAAAAGATAAAAAAATTGTGATAAACTTCTTTACTAACAAAATATTATATAAAAACAGTATTTATATAAATAAAATATTAAAATAATAGGAGGAATTAGTAAATATTTCATAATTTGAATTGGATTTTCAAAAATTGTCCTTGCACATACACATAGGATATGGTCAAGGAGAGTGGGTGCTAGTGTTGGAGTACCATGGTCCTGTCATGTCGGTGTCTCTTTCCCGTGCAACACGCCACCAAAACATCATCGTCCAAACCAAACCAAACACCCATTTTCCAGTCCTATTTACCTACACCTACACCTACACACTCATTTCCTATTCCAATTATAAAACTCTACCAATATCACAACCCCACTCACATTTTCATGTCATGAATGCATCCAAATAAATCACATCATCATGTATCAAGTCAACGCAAGTTGACTGGTCGCCATCTACTCCTGACTCCCATGACATTTCTTTCCATCATCTACACGTTTCTTCTTAGTAAAAATCTTCTTTTTTTCCACAGACAAGGAAGAAGAGATGATTGCAAAATTGAAAGTGATGTGATTCCGAAAAAATGAAAACAAGTTAGATATTTAAGTTAGAGAAAACTATGACTGCAAGTGAGTATACTATTAAGTACGATGAAGTTTTGTCTCAAATTGTTTCTTCCATTTGAAGTTACTACGTATAAAAGCACATCTACTCGGAAATAAAACCTATAAGAAATGAAAACACCACCTTCCATTCAAAATACATTACTGAGAGAATTATGAATATTGTTGTTCCTGAGATTCTCCGTTATATATTACAGCAAACACATTTCTTAATCCATTCAGCCAACACGCAACACCTCAGTATGCTCAATTCCAATTGAATTTTAAATGTGTATTTGCCTTGAAGCTTCTTCAAATATTGTGCACACACAAATAGCAACAAGTAAAAGAGAGTTGTTCATAATTTAAAATAAGCAACCTAAATCTCCACCACGGATTTCACAAATTATTATGCTTGCCATGTTGACATGACTTTGTTAATTTCATACATCAAATTATCAAGAATAAAAACATAACGTGTAAAACTGGATCGAAGCCTTATGCTATGCTGTTTTCAAGAATGAAGCTAATGGTTGTCTTGTATGGTACTCTAATAGTGCAGTTCTATTTAAACATGGTACCCGGTGAATGTAAATCCTCGGCCAACAATCTCACCTCCCCAAAACCATGCAAAACATTCTAGTCCAAACAAAGCAGCAAAACCAACACTCTCCCTGCTTAGGTCCTTCCAGTTCTTCACCGTGTTCTTTGCATGATCCAATTCCTTCCAGAATGAATTGTAACGAAGAGGAATGCTGCAGAAATAAGCAAAAAGTTCAATATCTGAAAGAACCAAAGTACATACCATCTGTGATCGTAGTTCAATCCAACATCCTGAAAGGTAGGTCCTGTTGTGTTGGCTTTACATTTTTGGAAAACTTCTGTTTTTCAAAATCACGCTGCTAATGGATTAACATGCTTAATATTAGTAAGGGAAATGAAATTGTGAAATAGAAGGTTATTATTTCCAACTTCTTATTTTATTTTGACAGTTTTGAAGATTGAGGACAGTTGAAATTAGAAGAAACATTTTAACAAAATGAGCAAACAGAACATAAAATTAGTTTATCACACAATGACAAAATTGCAACGTTCACAACAAAATGAAGCATAATTGTTGTGTGAGTACAGAGCAGTTAACAGGACCGAGAAAGTGAAAAAGCAAGAACCTGGCAAGGCGAGTATAAAACAACTGTTTCGCCAATGATTGGCATTTTTCAACGGTGGGTGGATCCTGGATGTAGTGTTTGTTCTGTTCCATCAATAACTTGTAGTAGGAAGCTCCATTTCTTGCCACTATTTGTGAGGCCTCGTTCACCTTTGATTGTAACTGAGGAATCTTTGATGCCATGGATTTCCTGTACAATGTATCAATATCAATGTTGTTGACAAAGGTGGAACATATATTGAAATCTCATAATTAGATTCTTCTAAAACATCCATTTATGAAGAACATAAAAGAAATTAATTTCAATACGTTCTTGAAGTGATTACAAGGATATTTGAAATTTTATCAAGATTTTAAATTAGATCTTGATAGTGAAGCGAACGATTTCTTGAGTTCTAAAAAGACAATATTAAACAAGAATGTCTACAGGTACATTATGCAAACACCTTTCAAACATCATAGGAAAAAGCAGCCATATTGCACCTACCTACGTTGTATGGTTAAAAGTGTAGATTTGTGTTAGAGAAGTTCTAGGTTGTGAAATTGGAAATCATGGAGGACTCATAATATCAGTGGTTAAAGACGGAATGACCTCTGTTTGGTGATAACGTAGAATTACGAAGACATATAGGGATCTTCATCAAAAGACAAAAGTAAAGAACTACGAATAAAAAATGCGATAGCAGAACATAAAGAGGAGAAGAACATTATCATTGGAACATTGGTTTTGGTTAGTACCAGAAAAGGGTAGTTTGTTGAGAATTGATACGAGGAAAATGGAGAATGCAGCCTCCACTCAGCGATTACCGTTTCCACCCACTATGTCGCCTTCTACTCCTCTGTACTTTAACTGCTCTCGCTCATTATATATTACAGTAAAAATACATCCCAAGCGTGAATTTACATTTTTATTATATATATATATATATATATATATATAATATTTCATAATTTTATTATATTTTAATAATTAATTAAAAAAAAGAAAAATAATACAACTTCATATATATGATGATTTTGTAAAAATAATATTATTTATTCAATCATTTATTTTATTATTGAAAATATAAATAAATTATTTTTTATCTATTAAAGATAATATTTTTTAATAAATTTTTTTTCTAATAAATAACAATACGCAGATACATAACTTAAAAAATAAACAATAAAGTAATATGTAGAGGGACATAAGATTGCACTAATCACTTAAGTATTGTATTAAAATTATTAAAAGAAAAAAATTATTTTAATATTTTTTTTAAAATGTGAACTTCTTCATCTTGTTCTTAAATTTTAACAGAACCGAAATTATCTTTAGTATTTATGTCAAAATGTTCCTTGAAAGAAATTGTCAGAAAAGGATTGGAACTGAAGCCATCATTAATTACATTTAGTCGCAGAAAAAGTATATTCAAGAGTGTTCAATTCAACAGGTTGAAGCTATGAAAATGTCGTTAAAACATGCACTCTCAGAATCACTTCCGCTTTCTATATCAATTACTCTGCAAAGTTAAGCTCATGATGTACTTTAGATCAACTTTAAAGTATATATGCTTTCACCTTTTTCATTTTTACGCCTCACATTTCTTGCATTCACGGAACTATATCCACCTTAGATACGCAGCATTTCTTATACGCTTGAGAAAAAACAATATTACATACTTGTAGTTGTAGATTCGATGCACGTGAACTTGAAGTTTTGAAAATGAAATTCATACAAAATTTGGGGCTTATCCTACATTGCAGCCTAAAGTTATTATTACCTCTCAACAGAAGAAAAAGGGATTAACAGATACTGCTACTACTACTGCTACTACAGAAAAATTAGACTTTGAAGCATGTCAAATGAAATTCCAACACAATTAATCAATAAAAAAATGATGCACTGCAGGTTTCAACTGCTCCATCCCAGAGATATATATCTGGGCAAAAAGGAAAAGAAAAACTACATTTTTAATCTGAATCCTAGTGGCAGATATTGAACATCCTTTAGTATCTGTTGTAGGAGAGCTACAATCACATTTTCTTCTTCACTTGCAAGCCAAACACAATTTGAAACATTGGTTGCACCTTCTCTTTCAGAAGAAGATACAGAAATAGAGGGAAAGAATAGTAGGGTTGTTGAAAGGAGGAAGAGAGAAGAGGAAAAAAAAAAAGAAGAGAAAGAGAGAGAGAGAGAGATAGATGCTGGCCATCCATTAACAAAATAAGGTCTCCTGCATGACGAGGAATTTGGAAACAGCCACTTCTGGATCTTTTTCTGAAAGCTCTCTGAAGGGCACTTGTAGTGTGAGTTAATAATGTATATGTAGCCTCCAAACCAGTGTGGTTGGTTGGTTGGTAAGATGGGAAAAGAAGCAGCCTTCTCCACAGCAATGTGACCATGCAGATACATGTTCTTGTCTTCAATCATCTCTCTTTACGCATAGTACATGTACAAGCTATTTGCAGCAGCACAAGCAATTGAATTCTCAGTGGGATGCCATGCTAAGTGCAGCAACTTTGTTGTGAAGTCAAAAGAACTCCCATTAGCATCCACACCAGGAGCTTCTGCACCTGTTCAACAGTATCAGATGTTGGAACTTGTGATGTGCTATGTTTATTTAGTATAAACCAACCAATACTTATGGAATCTTTGCTCAAGAATCTGTGTAGGGCAAATGACATAGAAAACTGACCTCGCCTTACAACACGTGTTAAACTATTTCCCAGTGATCTAGAAGGCCTTGAAGGGGTTGGAACTTGTCGTCTGAAGGAACGTGAAAGTTAATATAATGCTACAGCAATCCCTAACTAATATTATAGTTGATGTGTCATAAAATTACCTCATTGGGTTTTTACTGGCTTCTAGGGTTGTCGCCTCAGCACTTCCAGCGGCACAACCAAACACACGGAAGAGATTGCTGCCATCAAGTGAAAAAAATTGTAAGAAGCACGATAAACAATTCCAGTGGCGATTGAAGTATGGATTAGGTTTGTATAAGAGACCTGTAAGAACCAGTGGCTACACGCAATCCATCACCACTCAGACAACACTCGAACTTGTCAAAAATTGAATCATTTTCATATAAATCACAAAGCTGGCATGTTCACACAAAAGTATAGCTAGTTATAACTCAATAACGCAGCAGAATTGCAGAAAGAAATTCCGGGTTTATCATTACTCAAAACAGAGTAATCTAACCTTGGGTCTTAAATACTCGTGCACTTGGAAAGTTGCAACGGGCCCCGAATCCATATTAATGTCCCATAACTGACAAAACAACAAGCATAAATCCTCCATAGTAAGAAATGAAAATATTGGTCTCTTAATCTACACAATTGAATTCGAAAGGAACAGAGATCAAAATGAATAATCTATATTCTGCATTTACTAGAAGTGAAGGTTTATCTCCATCTCAATTTCCCATCCATTTGAATGAGCTTTTTCTGCCCTTTACATGGATACTTCTGTCCGTTTTATGCTTTTTTGTGCTTCCATTTGGTCAAATTTCCGTTTTGGTGATGATTATGTATGCATATGCGTAGATAGTTGAATTCGGATTGCATGCGGTATAAGTAAAAAGGTTATTTATGAAGAATTTGTGTGAATATGTTTATTTATTTTTCTTTAGTTTATTTTATTTGTATGATTTAATAACTTTTGTACATGGATTTGGTGTATATTTAACATAAATATGAGGTCAAACTCCAGTCAAAATCGTTTAAATAAAAGATGCTAGCTTAACTCAAATAGATGTTGAATCTTTGGCAAATAAGTTCATCAATTATCAATTTGGCAATTTTCGCCTTCAGATTTTGAAAAGCATTTCAACAGCAATATATTTTTTATATTTGTCTCCACTTATCATTAGCTAGAAATTAAGTTTCCAAAATATTCATATTTTTTAGCATAAATTAGATATTGACATGTTTTAAAGTTAAAGGAGTTTGACTACCAAAATTAAAGTCAAAAGGTATAGTTCCAAGAGTTTACGAAAGGTTTAACAGAATATTTTGAAACTAGAAAGTTTCAAACCTTTAAAGTCATGTAATCACGACTAAGTATGTATCTTCCATCCTTCCCAAATTTTATGTCTGATATAGAAGCAATAATCTCTGTGAAAAATGATCTTGACCCAGGGGCTTCCTGTTCCTCAAATCTGCACCGAATGGCCAAGGGTATTGGTATTGTTTATTAGAGAATTTACCAGGTAAAAATACATAAATTCATGCATATAGCTTCAGAAATATCCTGGATCAATGTCCAGATCAAGAAGGAGAAATAGATGACATTGCCAGAAATTTTACCTATTGTATTGATATTTGTTAAAAACTGAGCCTAATATTGTCGGCAACCAGCAACAAAAAGAATTTAAACAAGATGTACTTACAGTTTGGAATGAGAATCACATAATGCTGATTGTCTCAAGTCAACAAGTCGGATTGAACCCTTTGAACTGCTATATGCCAACATATTACAATGTGTAGGGTGAAATTCTGCTGATGTTATAACCTCTGCAATATTAACATCTAGGGTCAAGGCTCCACCAAACCAATACTTGAGTCGGATAAAAAATAGAAGCATGCTATACTTCTTTCATGTTTGCCCTAAAACCCATGAATGACCAATCACTACTTTCACAGAATTCAAACAGACACCAAAAAAACCTTAAAACCTCATCAATCACTTGCGAATCTCCTCTCACTATGAAGCACCCAGCCAACCTTCAACAACTTCCTTTTACACTTGACTCACTACAGAACCAGGATTCTGATATGTTAAATTCTAATCCTTGCCGTGCACTACATCAAACAAAGTGAGACTAGAAAGATTTACACAAGCAAAAGGTTCTCAAGGGATGTATAATTTTGAGTTTGACCTGGCAATTTTTGACTATTTTTCCCAACTTTAGATTGAGTCTAGATGGGGATGTGCAAGCCACACCAGCCCTAAGTTTAGACAATACCTAATCCGAACTGCAAATTTTTAAGAATAAGTCATCAGACTAGATTGGATTAATATACAGGGTAGGCCATGACCCATGAACACCTACCATCAGTCAACTACAACTTATACATTGTAGTTATTTCTTTAAGTATATAAATTGATTAATTTTAATGTATTACCAAGTTAAAATAATGTTTACACTAAAGGATAATTTTTTTGTCAATCTTACCTGTCAGATCTTCCATATTTGCAGGCTTTACATCAACAATATTAAAACTTTGAGAGCTAATTTCCAGGTTCCAAAGGTTTATTCGCAAATCATCAGCAGATATGAAAGTTTCGCCATCACTAGAAGATATGAGCAACATAAGACCATCCAAATTTGATCAGTATCTAGAAAACTACATAAACTAAAAGTACAAAAGGAGCACAAAATCATGCACACATAAAGCAATATCCAGAAAGAATATGTGTGATCCTTTCTAGAAACATCGCAACAGTAATAGAAACAAAAACTAATGAAAGCATGATTGACACTGAATAGCTTCTAATTATAATTTGGATCCTGAGGTTTCAATTTCAACCAAAATTTGCTAGACCACAGCAAAAAACAGTACAAGTTAAGAAAACTAAAATTACCTGTTATTTGAAATAGAATTGATATGATAATCATGAGCATGTGCATACACTCTACGACATCGAGCAACTAGGCTGCTTTCATGGCTACTTACCTACATATTTTACAACACGAGTTAGTACTACAAATTATCATATGAGCAACTGTCGAAGTTTGAAAAAGAATGAAATTGAATCACTTCCAAATTTTTCTTCTCTTTCAAAGTATCAAGGTCACTGTACATAATAAAAAAATGAAACAAAATGGGAAATAATAAAAAAAAAATCTCTCTATTTCTCTTTTCACTTCTTCCACTGCTTTCTTTTCTTTGTGAAGGGTACTGTGCAGGACAGCTAAAACTTCCTAAAGCAGTCGGAGTCAATATGCTATAAGTAGCTTTCTAAAAAGAGTTAGGTGAAGGAGCTTTTAGAGAAAAAAAGAAAGAAAGAAAACTAGCTTCTCATCTCATTCTCCCTGTCCCTGCTCTTCCTCTCACTACCGACTCTCTTATTTCTCTCACAGGCTGCCTCCTTTAAGCGAAAAAAGGAGAAAACAACCCAAAATGCTTCTACTTTACTTCATAGCTCTAATTTCGAGTTTAACTTTGAAGTATTTTTAAGCAATAAAAAGAAAGAAACAAATTTGAATCAAATATATGCACCAATATGGTTTCAATTATTTAAATAGAAATTTTTCAATGTTATATTATATCCTAAAATGGGTTAAGCAAACCTTAATCCGCGTCATGATTAATATATGTTTCAAGTACCAAGTCTTGCATGTTCAACCTATTTTTTCTAGGCTGTTTTAACTTCAAAACAATAATGGCATTCATATTTGAAGAAGGAAAAGCAAGAAACGCAGAGTTTTGACCCTTTCATGTTTATCTAATAATCTTTTTGGTTGTTTATAGTAAAAGTCATATCATAGAAAACTTTACCCTGACGAACAAAAACAGAAAAAGAATTGCAAGTGAAAGGGTTGGATACAACTACCATGGGTAATCTCAGTGAAGGTATGCCTCCTGGTGGAAATGAAAAGTCATTGCTTATATAATTGTAAGATCTATCCGGAGATCCTCCATTTGCAAGATATGGCCTAGAGCTACTTGAATTGCTTGAACTAGCAATACATCCATTCCCCATTGATTTTGAAAGGTCAATATTCATCTCAGAAATTTTTTTGACCTTCTTTTCTTGAACCTGTTTGACTCTCAGATGAGGAAAAGTACAAATGAGTGAGTACAGGATGATGGATAGATCAAAATATTTATAGGAAAAATGTGCAAATATGAATGCAACAACATTCATTTTGTATACATGCATGCTCCCTTGAAAGTCATTCCTCTACATGCAAAGTTATAATGTTAATTTAATCAAATACAAAAAGTTATTGGTCTCATAGAAATACTGTTCAGCCCTAAAACCACGATAGTAGGGTTATGTTAGGCCTCTTATAAGTAAATATTATAAGACGAGTCAGGATTTAGGCTTTTCAGTAGGACTGAATGTTTCTATACTAAAGAAGGCGCTCTCCAACAAATCCTCAACTCTACCACCTATGTTATCAGAAGAGATGGAATTGAAGGTAACACCAGCTGCTGTGAAAGCAGTGCATAACATTGCTCACGATACTGCTGAAGTGCTTCTTCAGTGGCTGACCTGCCAGAATTCAAAGCCACTTGGTAACCAGTGAAAGCCATCATGAAGCAATTTCCTTCTTTTCACCTTGAGGACAAGGTGACTCTTTTGGGTAGGAGTATTGTAAGGCCCCTTATAAGTAAATATTATACAAGAGACAGGATTTAAGCTTTTTAGTAGGACTGAATTTTTTTAGCAGTTATTAATAAGCTTAAATGCCTCTAAGCATTTATTGGCAGAATAAAAAATAGGAGAGAAGAGGAGGACGAGGGACATTTTTTTCTTCGGAAGGAAACCTCTGTACTCAAACAATATCACTCAGTTCCAGTGTAATTTGTAATTCCATATCCGTACAATTGAATAAAATTCAGTCCTTATTCTCATACTAGTTAGTGTCTATAAGGTTACCACCATACTGAAGATTGTTTGCATATAAGTCATATAATTCATAATACACATTAGCAAAGGTTAGAAATTTCAGGGAAAAATTGAAGACATATTCCAATTTCAAAGTTCTTAATTAATTTTCATGACTCATCATAGTAACAAGCTAAACGCACAAGGCAATAACAATATAACTCAAGAAATCATATAAGTTGAAGCATAAGGCTTAAAGTCAACTCAATACAAAAAAAAGGTGAACAACACTGACACAGGACAGAGGCATACCAAAGCCAAGACCTGTGAGAGATGAAAGGACTTGTGTGACAACAGAGTTGAGCCATAGATCACATACAGGAAAGAACAACGAGACAAGACAAGGCTAGGCTGGAATTATGCGGTATGCAGTAGGGCGAAGGGATGTGACAAAACAGAGAAATCTAGAGGGTATTTGCACGAAATAGCAAAGGATTTTCAAACCCTCTGCTCCTATAACAAGGAGAGAGAAATCATGAAATAACCCTTGAAACAAGGTTAATGGAAGGTTTTAAGCCCTTATTCACAGCTGCAGCCATAAATCACCAAGATTTCTGTTACATTAGTGGGTGAGAGAGCTGCAGAGAAAAATACAACACAACAAATTTGTGCACTGACCATGACAGACTGATTGTGATACTACAGCATGCTATTAATAAGTACACCTTAAAATGTAATTGGTAACTTCAGAAGGCTAAGCCTTGCCAATTGAATCCAATTAGAAAGATACATGAGCTCAAGCATTAATATATCTCCGGAAACAAAGAAACGGTCAACATTTGAAGCAAGTGACCAAAAGTTAGTACCTCCAACATAAAACCTTGTGCACATTTTGTCAATGAATTGATAAATGACAGCACTAAGCATACCTTCCAAAATTTGATCGTTTTATCATTTGTAGAGAGAAGGAAGAGGGCCCCATTAGCTGTTAGGCACCATCTGATTTTGTTGATCTTTTCTTCAATTTCCAAACTCTTAAGATAGTCAAACTGCAACGAACATCATACAAAATAATAATTATTGACACTTCTAAGCCATAGAATGTTAGAGCAACATTAGCAGGATAATGATGATTACCTCAGGTTCGTGGCTCTGAAACTCTGTTTTGTAACGGAACTCAGGATGCCTACCAATAGAATAGTCCATCCTCTCCAAATCCCTTCTTGATGCACCATGCTGCATGTTTCAGCATGCATACATATTACAAATTACAAATACTAAATGCGTAACATGGAATCTGTCAAAACAAAGTTTAGCTTTTTTTCTCCTTAAGTAAAAGGGAAAAACACTTGCAGAAGATAAAGTCAGTCTTACATCTTTTGTATCTGTTCTCTCAAAGAGAACCACCCGACCACCCCGATCACCAGTAGCAAGGTGATCACCAGACTTGTCAAATTCAATAGCAGAAATTATGTCCACTGTAGAAAGAAAAAAAGGCCAATAGTCATGAAACCTTCACATTACCCTGCAACAGAAGTTAATTCCTATACAAAAACATCAACCAAATTCCTCTTTTGCAACCATTAGGACACACAGTCAATCCCACTCTCTCCTCCCCTTGAAAGCACCAAATTCCTTATCCAAAATAATTCCTTCATATAACACTACATATCTGACTAACACCTCGCCAATATCTTCATTTACTTATCACTTTTTGTTTGAATAGAAAATAAGGTTTCCTCATATTGCCACAAACACATAATTTTGTACTGTGAGCTAAGCATTCAACTCAAGAGACCCGAACTCAGCAAACCCAGCCAAAACAAAATTTTCTTTAACATTGTCAAAGGCCGGTATTAAGACCAGCCCAGCAGTCAATCTTCAACACCACTAGCCAAACTACGCAACACCAAGATCTAACCCATCATACTTGAACAGACTCACACATTGATTGATAAACTGAAGCAACCAATCCTCCACAACAGAAGTGGCTACAGCACATACAACACCCAAACCAAACAAAACCCACAATCAGACCAAGATTAAAACACTGTCCCAAAAGCTAAAACAAGCATTACTCGACAAAACAAACAAAGGAGTAATGAACCACGATCCGAAACGGATCGAATCAAACCCTAATCCCAAACCAAGAATTGGATCCGACAGAGAGACAAAAAGCATGGCCTTCTTTTCATGCAGAAATAGGAGGTACGACAATTACCTTCCTGAACCTCTTCCCCTGCCGTGCGTTCGCCGAAGACCTGCGAGAATTTCCAGTCCAGAGGATGCGGTGGACCCGCCGGAGCTGGCACGACCTCATCGCCTCCGTTCATTTGTCCCGAAATCAACGGTCACCGAACACGCGACTGAATCGGCCAATCCTATGAGTGCATCAAAGATCGCTTCCTGGGTTTTCACAAGATCATATGTTCACAAAGACCCGTCTAAAAAAGAAATAAAATTTCTTTTCTCTTCTCTTTGGGTTCCCAGTTGAACCATTGGAACACAAAAAAGACCAAAATTTTTCTCTCTCCTGCACCCCTTCTCTACCTAAGTTATTCTCTCTCTACAAGGACAAATTTGGAATTTTCTGTATTAAAATATTATTCAGCAAACTGTTCTTTGGCTTTGGAGATGAGAAAAAGAAAAACAAAACAACATAAACATAGTCACACGTACACACTAACTCACTTGTGTTTAGTTCTCTCTCGATGATAAGGTTGTGCTTGTTTTTTTACATACTGTTAAAAAAATATTTATCATATTAAATTTTCCCTTGTCTCACTGTGATATGATATCCTCATTTCTTGTGACACATCCCAAGTGGAAAACCTACTCCCATTGGACTGTGATAGTCGACGAGTGTACACATGTGTGGTCGGACTGTGTGGTACAGTCAGGTGAGATTAAGATTATTGTTTAAGATGATTCAATTCAACTTGGTTAATTAATTCAGGATTTGTTTGGGTTGTTGGATTAAACAAATGTCAATGACTTCAATGTCCTTGCATTTTTATTTCTTAATTGTTTTTATCACTAGAGCACTACCCTATTATAAAGGAACAAGAGTTTTGAAAAATATTTTAAATAGTACAAAAATATAAATAAAAAAAAACTTGGGTCCTGGATAATACCATTGTGTTGCATGTTGTGACAATGGTGAACAGAAAATACACACATGCAATGAAAACAATAGTGTGTGATGATACCTTGTGCTTCCACAACTTTGTTTCCATTCTAAACTTGGGTGTGCACAATAACTTGATTTTGACACGGAAATGGAAGTTTACTCATACAGACACGACATTTTTACTCAACTGTTTGGAGTTTTGTTCTCAAATGATGTTAGTGTTTTGTATAAAAGGTACTAGGTATGCATATTTCACCGCTCATTCTCTTGTTTTCTTTTTGGTATAAAATTCAAGTGTTTTGTCAATCTTTGAAACTTTATCTACCAAACAAAGACCTTTCAAACTTAATAATTAAGTAAAATTGGACTAGCAAGTTCTTAAAAAAGGAAAACAATAAATATTTTTACTCTAACTAATTTAATCTTATGAGTTGATGTAGTAATTAATATTTCTTAAACAATTTGAAAAGTGAGAAATTGGTAAAAGGAATGGTATTTTCTGAGTGAGGTGGTGTTCATGATTATTGAAGTTGAGGCTTGAAATTGACATGTCACCATGATGCAGGGGAAGAAGACATTTTCTTTTGTGTTGTGTTTCACAACAAAAGATTATTGGTGTTGATCCAGAAAAATTGAAAAAATGAGGTTTGGAACAAATAGTGAGGTTAGGTACAACCATGTGCAGAGAAAGTCCATGAATAAACAATTATTATATTAAATTGCAAAATATCTCATCCTTTATCTAAATCTTTCAAACAAAAACTGTTAACAACATAATTTATAATATTGTCTCTTAAACATATTTTATTATTATTGACTAAATTTTATTAAGGGTTAAATATGTTTTTGTCCCTCAAGTTTAAGCGAAATTTGGGTTTAGTCCCTCATCAAAACTTTTGACCAATTTAGTCCTTCATCTTCCAAAATGCGTGAATTTAGTCCTTTTAACCAAATTTTGTTAAGTTTATATTACATTTCAAGCGCATTTCATGATAGTATTTAAATTATTTATATTGTTTGACACATTTTTACTTCAATGTTAACTTAAATACTATCATGAAATGCGCTCGAAACGTCAGATAAACTTAACAAAATTTGGTTAAAAGGACTAAATTCACGCATTTTGAAAGATGAAAGACTAAATTGGTCAAAAGTTTT